>Ga0105164_10000301_pt1 | contig 37180 bp, 21 predicted proteins | sample VDWuncwatermetaG_FD_89674 | JGI IMG/M metagenome (GOLD analysis project Ga0105164, IMG submission 89674) | Wastewater microbial communities from Netherlands to study Microbial Dark Matter (Phase II) - VDW unchlorinated drinking water | ecosystem: Environmental > Aquatic > Freshwater > Drinking...
CCATATAACCATGGATTTAGAAAAAACTATAAGTAATAGCAACCTTATAGTGATTGCAGTACCTACAAATGCTTTTAAAGAAATCGTAACTAAAATAAAAAAGTTACAAATCAAGAAAGATGTAATTTTACTTAGTGCGACAAAAGGGATAACAACAAATGACCATAAAAGACCTTCAAAAATACTACAAGAAATACTTCCCAATAACCCTATAGCAGTTCTATCAGGTCCTAATATTGCACTGGATGTGTTATCAAATACTCCGATAATTTCAGTTATTGCATCTAAAAATATTAAAACAGCAAAACTACTTCAAGAGATATTTTCCTCAGAATATTTCAGAATTTATACAAACGATGACATGATTGGTGTAGAAACTGCTGGAGCATTAAAAAATGTTATAGCTATTGCTGCTGGGATTTCAGATGGTTTAGGTTTTAGCATCAGCACAAAAGCAGCATTAATTAGCAGAGGATTAATAGAAATAGCAAAAGTAACAGTAAAAGAAGGCGGAAAAATTAAAACATTGCTAGGTGCAGCTGGAATAGGTGACTTAATAGCTACATGTTGCAGTACAAATAGCAGAAATTACAGAGTAGGTTTTGCTCTTGCAAAAGGAAAAAAGATTGAAGTCATTTTAAAAGAACTAGGTCAGGTAGCAGAAGGCGTTGAAACAGTAAAATCTATGCTTAGTTTAGCTAAAAAATACAAGCTTGATTTGCCTATTGCTGACTCTGTCCATAAGGTTTTAGTAAATGGAAAAAACACAAAGTTAATTCTTAAAAAGCTTATGAATAGACCACTAGCTAAGCATGAGATAGATTTCTAAGTAGCCATTTCAAGTAGCTCACAGACCGAATTTTTTTGCTTGCCTTCCAATCCAAGTGTCCGGCTACGCAAAAAATTGGTCTGCTCGCTTTTAATTGAAATGGCTAGAGACCTTTATTTAGTTTTTGCCATCTTTTCAGCTTTTTCTATTACTTCTTCAATATCACCAACCATATAAAATGCTTGCTCAGGAAGATGGTCATACTTACCTTCAAGAATTTCTTTAAAGCCTTTAACTGTTTTTTCTAGTTTAACGTACTTGCCTGGAGTACCTGTAAACACTTCAGCTACAGAAAATGGTTGACTTAAAAATCTTTGGATTCTTCTGGCTCTATTTACTGAGAGCTTATCATCTTCAGAAAGCTCATCCATACCTAAAATTGCAATGATGTCCTGAAGCTCTTTATATCTTTGAAGAGTTTGTTGAACACCTCTGGCTACGTTATAGTGCTCTTCCCCAACAATGGAAGCTTTTAAAGCTGTACTGGTAGAGGCTAAAGGATCAACAGCTGGATAGATTCCAAGCTCTGCAATCTGCCTACTCAACACAGTCGTAGCATCTAAGTAACCAAATGTTGTAGCTGGTGCTGGATCGGTGAGATCATCTGCTGGAACATAAATAGCCTGAACAGAAGTAATAGAGCCATCTTTAGTACTGGTAATTCTTTCCTGCAATTCGCCCATTTCAATAGCAAGAGTAGGCTGATATCCCACTGCACTAGGCATTCTACCTAAAAGTGCTGATACTTCTGCACCAGCCTGCGTGAATCTAAAAATATTATCTACGAAAAGAAGAACGTCTTTTTTCTGCACGTCTCTAAAATATTCAGCCTGAGTAAGAGCAGAAAGACCTACTCTCATACGTGCACCAGGTGGTTCATTCATCTGACCATACACAAGGGAAACATTATCAATAACTCCAGATTCTTTCATCTCATTCCAAAGATCATTTCCTTCACGTGTTCTTTCTCCAACACCAGCAAAAACTGAAATTCCCTTATGAGCTTTTGCAACGTTATTTATAAGCTCCATAATAATAACGGTTTTGCCAACACCGGCTCCACCGAAAAGACCAATTTTTCCACCTTTAATATATGGCTCAAGTAAATCAATAACTTTTATTCCAGTTTCAAAAATTTTAACATCAGTACTTTGATCAATTAATTTTGGAGCATGTCTGTGAATGGCCCATCTTTCTTTTATATCAAGAGGTTCACCTTCATCAACCAAATCACCTAAAACATTAAATATCCTACCTAAAGTTTGCTCGCCAACTGGCACAGAGATAGGTTTACCTGTATTAAATACCTTCATACCTCTAGCTAAGCCATCAGTAGAACTCATTGCAACAGCTCTAACTTTATTTCCACCTAAGAGTTGCTGAACCTCAGCAACTAAAAAAATATTTTCACCTACAGAGTTTTTATCCTTAATTTCTAGTGCTGTATAAATATCAGGCAAACAACCTGGTGAGAACTCTACGTCTAGAACTGGACCAATTACCTGTGAAATAATGCCTTCATTTTTTTGCAATGTCTGTGTCATGATTTTCTAAAATTCTCCTATATAAAACTACCTTGAAAATATTATCATGGGTGTAGCGTGTTAAGCAATCGTAAAATGTCATTCTGAGGAGCCCTGCGACGAAGAATCTATTTCCGTTAGTGGATTCTTCGCTAGCCCCTTCACTTCGTTCAGGGCTTTAGCTCAGAATGACAAACTGCGTGGGGAAGACTGCTATACGCTATTACTTATAAAGATCAGAATCAGGAGTAGCAATAAGATTTTCATCAGTAGATTCAATTTTTGCACTTACATCTTTTATAACTTTCTTTTCTACAAGTATAGAATTATCTAAGAGTTTTAGATTTTGATTAATAACAATGTAATTTATATTTGCATCTTCATCATGGCAAATAAATTTAACGGAAGACGGGACTTGAGTAATTTTATTATCGACTAATACATATAAAGACAATGCTTCAGATGGATAAATTATATAAGTTTTTACAGGTGATAAAACAACATCGTCATCAGAGATTCCAGGTGATTTATTTCTTAAACTAATCCCCCTAATAGCAGTACTAGCTACAGATTTAGCAACACCACCAAAAGCAAGTGATGCTGCACCAGCAGTCAGGTTTAGAACAGCAAGTTTTTTATTTCCACTTGCCATAGAAACTGAATTTATCTCTTGTAAAGTTGTATACTTGACTCCTAAATCAACACTATATCCTGGAATAGAAAAAGCCTTTTCTGACCTGTTTTCAAGATATATTTCATACAAGTTATATCTTGCTGATATAAAATTTCCTAATGAATTAGAATCCAAACTTCTAACTACATACTCAAGCCCATCTACCTTTTCAACAAATGAATAAGCAAGTTGATTATTCAATATTAGAAAAGACAAAACAAAAATTACAGAAAGTTTCAATTTAGCTATCATTGTATACTCTAATATTCATAAGGCTTACAGGGCTTCAAAAGCCAATAGGGCTACACTCTATTAGTACCCAACAATCATTAAAGACTACTTAAAGAGGGAAGGTAAGACTGTATTCATTATCTACTTTTTTACCTTCAGCATAAGATTTAATAGACTTTGCAGAGGTCTGAGGAATAGATTTAGCAAAATCAGACTCAATAAGATACTTTTCTGCCTTCTTTATAATGCCTTTTAATGGGATTTTAACTGTTTTAACAGAAAGAGACTTGTCTGATATTTCAAAAACCCTAAAAGTACATGGATAAGCCAAAGGACTTGCAGTTAAGGTAAATAGTGTTTTTCCTGACAATTTCAATCTATTGGCAGAGGTATTGCCAGAAGCAACAAGCCTAATATTAGGGTTTTGTTTAATCAACTTATAGAGTTTTAAAGCATATTTATTTTTTACAATTTTGCCATCAGTTTGAACAATAGAATCATGCATAAATAAAACAATGTTTTTATTTCTATTTTTAATCAACAGCTTAGAGAGCCAGTTTAGTTGTTTAATAGATTCAGAACTGCTCACACTAAATAATGCACTATTTAAACCAATAAAAATTAAATCACTTTCTGGAATAGCATACATCCACCAGGTTTCAGAAGAATTTACTCCAGTAGACTTTATAGCTCTAATAAGATCAGTCGTATTTTTTGATTTAATTTCATTTTCACCAGAAATAATAAAAAATGAAGATTTAAGCTGACTAGTCATGTCTAAAAAAAGTTGAAGGAGATCATCAGAAGTCGAAGAAGAAAAATCAGCAATATTATTACCACCAAAAATAACAAAGTCAGGATTAATTTTCAAATTAATATAACTTACAAGGTCTTGCAAAACAGCCTGAGACTCATAAAATAAAAGTCCTTTTTCTATTTCTAACTTTGATTTAGTTCTTATGTTTGAACAGGGTGTAGGATAAAGATTTAAATCCGTGACATAAACAAATTTTATAATACGTTCATGAGGGAAGACAAAAGAATAATTAAAATTCAAAAGAATTAGAAAAGATACAAAAAAAAGGATTAATCTCATTATTGTAGTATTATAATTTAACCGTGGCACTAAAAAAGAAATTATTAATAATTATAGCTTTAATAAGTTTGGGCTTCACAAGTTTAAATAAAGTAAATGCAATTACAAATGGAAGAAATATGACAAATTATCCAAAGCTAATAAATAACTTAAACGGCATAAAAGAATATGAGTTAAAAAATGGACTAAAAATAATATTAAAGCAAAATCACAATATCCCTTTAGTAACATTTTCTATCTGGTATAGAGTAGGCTCAAGAAATGAGAACGATGGAATTAGAGGGATTTCTCACTTTCTTGAACATATGATGTTTAAAGGTACAAAAAAACTAAAAAAAGGAGAGATAGCAAGCACCATACAAAAATATGGAGGAACGTTTAATGCCTTTACATTTACTGATGGAACTGCTTACTATGAAACAATACCTCCTAAGTACTTAGAAAAAGTAATCCAAATAGAATCAGACAGAATGAGAAATTCATCAATTAATCAAGATGAATTAAGTCTAGAAAGAAATGTTGTTTTATCAGAATTAGAAGGTGATCAAAATAATCCTGCATTCACTTTAGATGAAAAAATAAAGTTTACAGCTTTTAATAGTAGTCCTTATAAACACCCAGTTATAGGCTACAGAGAAGACATAAATAAAATCAACTCACAGATAATGAAAGATTACTATTTAAAATACTATGCACCAAATAATGCTTTTATAGTTTTATCTGGCGATTTCAAAGAAGGAAATGCACTTAATCTTATAAAAACCTACTTTGGCGAGATGAAACCAACAGAAAAAATAGATCAAAACACGGAAAGAGATTCAATACAGACAAAAGAAAAAAGAATAAAAGTAAAGAAGTCTGGAACTTACAAGCTGATTCAACTTTCTTACCACATACCAGAATTTGGGAACAAAGATATTTATGCCCTAAACATTATTGAAGAAATACTTTTCAAGGGAAAAAGAAGTCATATATACAAAAAGCTTATTGATAATGGGCTGGCTACAGAGATTTCAGGAGGGAGCGACACTACTCTTGATCCAGGATTATTTAATATAGTAGTTTCACTAACACCAAAAGCTACACATAAACAGGTAGAAAAAATCATCACAGATGAAATTAATAATTTCATAGAAACTGGTCCAAAAGAAGAAGAGGTTATAGCTGCAAAGAATAGAATTAAAGCAAATTATTTTTATGGACTAGATGGCTCATATTCAGATGCAGTCAACATTGGATACTATGAAATCATAGACAATTGGACAACTTCTCAAGAGTTAATTAAAAGGATAAATGATGTCTCAGAAACTGAGCTTCCTAAAATTGCTAAAAAATATTTAACAAAAGAAAACAGAACAATAGGTTATTTCATACCTATTTTAAGAGAAGGTGAAAAGTATAAAAACGAATCAATAAATGTATCAAAAACACAACACTACAAAGAGACCTCACTAGCAAAATCAAAGACAAAAAATTTAGAGTATAAAAAAAAGATTTTAAATAATGGCTCAGTACTTTTACATTACAATAAGATAGATTTACCTATTACATATCTTTCAGGAATTATTCCTGGTGGAAGTAGCCTGTTACCTAAAGACAAAGAGTGGCAGACTGAATTAATAGCAAGAATAATCAGTGATGGTAGCAAGAATTATTCTAAAAAAGATATTGAAGAATTCTTAGATAGCACTGGTTCTCTTATTACATTTTCATGTACAGATGAAGGATTTAGGTTTGACATCGTTTCACTAAATGAAAACCTAGATGGAACGATAGAGTTGTTTAATGACATTATTATTAATCCTAAATTTAAAGAAACTGAAGTAAGAAATGAAAAGAATAAAATCATTGCAGAATTGATAGAGAGTAAAGACGATACAAATGAAATAGCAAGAAGAAGAATGTCTCAGATACTTTATCCAAAAGATCACCCGTATTATATAAACAGTTTTGAAGATGAAGTTAAAGCTGTAAAAAAAATTAAAACTCAAGATTTATATAGTACTCATAAAGAGCTCATAAACGGCACTGCAATAGTTTCATTAGTATCAAACATAAAAGGGAAAGAATTAGAAAATACTATCAGAAAGTTAAATTTTGGGATAGCATATGATAAAAAAGTAAAATCAAGAGAAGTGAACATTCCAAATGTTCAGCTCAGAGATATACCAAAAATTGAAAACATCTTAATAACTGATAAAGAACAGTCTGACGTCTATCTTAGTCATATTTCAGAAGTAAACAGATTGCATCCAGATTTCTACAAGATGAATATTGCTAACTATATTTTAGGGGGTGGCACATTAAATAGTAGGTTATCCACAAAAGTAAGAGATCAGTCAGGTCTTGTTTACACAGTTTATTCCTACTTATCAGGATCTTTTGGTATAGGTGAGTTTGGGATTTATTTCGGCTCAAACAATAAAAATGTGGATAAAGCCATTGAAATAATAAATAAAGAGCTTAAAACATTTACAGAAAAAGGTATAACAGAAAAAGAATTAGCAAATACAAAAACATCACTAATAGATTCATTCACGTCAAAATATTTAGCATCATACAGATCCATAGGAAGTACTATTCTTGCTGTGGAGTTTTACAAACTAGGAAATAACTATATAAATGATTATCCTAAAATAATTAATTCATTAAAATTAAGTGAAGTAAATAAAGCTATTAAAAAATATATACTACCTACGAAATTAAATGTGGTAGTAGCTGGGGAATACGAAGCATCAAAATAAGACCATTAGTCTGCAATAGGTAAAATGGGTGCAATTTCATCGACAGCATCTGGGATACATACACCAGCAGCACATGTATTTCCTGGTGGACAAGCAGGAATACACCATAAAGAGGGATTTACAACTGGTGCAATTTCATCTACAGCATCTGGAATACATGCACCAGCAGCACATGTATTTCCTGGTGAACAAGCAGGAATACAAGATGTAGGATCAAACCAAGGGATAGGAGTCGATACAGGACTGCAAGTACCTATACAACAATTGTCAGCACAATCACTGGTATTAAAACTTGTGCCTGAACAACTATCAGAGAAACCACAACAACTTCCAGCAAAAGCAGCACAGTTTAGAAGAGGCGGTGGAGAAGGCATTGGATTGCAAGTACCTACACAACAATTATCGGCACAATCACTGGTGTTAAAAATTGTACCTGAACAAAAATCAGAGAAACCACAACAACTTCCTGTTCCTGCAAAAGTAGCGCAGCTTGGAGTAGGAAATGAAAAAGATGGAGTACAAAATCCACTTTCACAAATCAAACCAGAACAACACTCACTATCAAATAAACAAGTACCAAAAGCTATTGTACAAGATGGTGGGAGAATTGATGAGCCGCTAGAGGATGAGCTTCCACCAGACGATGAACTTGAACCACAAACATTTGCAGCAGAATGATATCTACTAAATTCGGCAAGGTAATTATTTCTAATATTCGTATTCGACAATGCTGAATTATAGATTCTTATGACTGGTATAGAACCATCAAATTCTTCATCAAGTGCTGAGTTATCCTCCTTGCCTATCTTCACACCAAAATCATTTAATTCTGGAACACTGTTTCCATCCCCCATTTTAAAGGTTCCTGATATAGGACAGCCATTTAAATAAAACATTGCCGTAGAACCTGTCCCAAAGGTATAAGTAAAGGCAGTATGGTACCAGACATTATTCATTATAGGAACTGATGTAGTCTGATAGTGATGAAAACCACCTGATGAACCTTTATAGAAGAACTCAAGATCTCCCATCCCTGAAGCTGAACCCGAACTTGATCCCACTACATCAAATACATAGTTTTTTGTATTGAAAGATTTACCTTTAGCTATGATAATTTCTTTAGTATCACCAAACAAATTATGATATTCAATTATATTACTTGGATTTATCCATGCTTCTAAGGTAATAGAACTACCTCCATTAAAATCAAAACTAGATTCATTTGCTACTTCTACCCAATTATCTATTCCATCAAATTTTAATCTCGACGGATTAGCTAGAGTACTATTTCCATCCCATCCTGACATTGAAGTTCCTGTAGGAAGAGTAAAATGCAACAGTGTTCCATTGTCTACTGGTGTTGTTAAATCTTTCCATGTAGTCGTCGTAGTTAAATTTGTAGCCATCGTTCCAAAACCATCAATATTTTCCGCATTGAGATGTAAAAGTAAATTCGTAGTGGTTATTCCAGAAGATCCACCAGATGAGCTACTGCTACTTGAACTGCTACCACCTGACGTGCTTCCTGATGTCGATCCAGAGGTAGATCCAGATGATGTTGGACAAGGGAGACCTGATGTCCCACAATATTGACAAGTCATACTGGTGCCACAAGTAAGCATCCCTCCAGCCCAGTTTGGTTCACATTGACCACCAGCACAACATCCCTCGCCTATTCCACCACATGGGTCACATCTATTAAAACATCCACCTGGTGTTCCTATATTAAAACAAGTGAGTGTACGAACAGTACAAGGAGCCAGATTAAATGAAGCATCAATAGGGCATTGTGGAGGGTTATTGCAAAGATTTCCAGGACAACAACCACCACCTTCTCCTCCACATATTTCACAACGGCCCGTAGATGGATGACAAGAAGTACCTGAGTCTGTACAAAATGAACAATATCCCATTGTAGAATCTCGACCAGGACAGCAAAAATTATTTAGGGTTCCACATGGAGTACACATAAGAAAGCCATTACACGAAAAACCAGAATTACATTTCCCACCACCAGAGCCGTAAAAACAACAAGCTTGACCATTATCTCCACATGGAGGATTATTAGGTGTTCCTGATGCTACATCTTCCATACAACACGTAGATCCAGATGTGCTTCCAGATGTTGATCCTGACGTACTACTACTTGAACTACTACTGCTTGAACTGCTACTACTTGAGCTACTACTGCTTGAACTAGATGAACTTGAGCTTGAAGAGGAAGAAGAACTGCTGCTTGAACTGCTACTACTTGAGCTACTGCTTGAACTGGATGAACTTGAACTAGAAGAGCTTGAAGAGGAAGAGCTACTACTGCTTGAACTAGATGAACTTGAGCTTGAAGAAGAAGAACTGCTGCTGCTTGAGCTACTACTTCCAGAAGTACTACTTGAAGTGGTACCTGATGTTGAGCTGGATGTAGTTCCAGATGTTGAACTGGATGTAGTGCCTGATGTACTACTACCTGAACCACAATCAGCAGGGCATGTTAAGGGACTTTCAATAGGACCTTCACATATAGAGTTTCCGCAAACAGTTCCACCAGATGTAGTTGACCCACCACAATCTCCAGGACATGTAACAGGATTTTCAGGAGCCTGACATATACCGTTTCCACATAGAGGAGGACAATCAGCTGGGCATGTAAAAAAAGTTTCAGGGGGATTTTCACATATACCATTCATACAAATAGCAGGACAATCTGCAGGACAATTCATAAAATTTTCTGGAGGGTTTTCGCACATACCATTTCCACAAACAGGAGGACACCCACCACACATGAAAGTAGCCATACTGCAACACATACCAGCTGGACAGTCAGCATTTACACAACAATCACGACAAACTCCATAACCACCTGCGCCACAACACACCTTTCCGGCAGCACAACCACCTAAAGCTCCTGGCACTGCACCTACTACACATCTACACATACAAGCATCTGCAGGAGGAGCAGTACTAGGAGTGCATACTAAAGTCGGAGCAAGAGGACAATTTGAATTATCAAAACATTTACCTAAAGGTGCTTTGCATGTACCTCCACTACTTGATGTACTTAAATCACATACACTACACATAGCATCAAAATTATCTGGGACAGGTACTGGTGCACTAGTCTGGCAATCAACATCATTACTACAACAGTTAGGAATAAAATTATTTTGCTTACATATGCCCTCTTTTATACCATTCGGCAAAGAATCTGTACAGGACTGACACATAGCCTTTATTATTACACCAATATTTACATCCATACAATCAGCCATAGTGTCACAGCAAGCATATGAAGTACAAACTAAGTTACCTCCATCATGACAACAATTACCAGTACCACAACCCATGTTTGGAGCAGTAGTTGTACTATCACAACATTTTTTACATGTTTTAGCTCCAGTCATAGAATCAGCACAACATACGGGTTCAGCAGGATTAGTACAATCTGCACTGGTACTACACACTTCGCATTTATAAATCATGGTTGTAGGATTTAAAGCACATATCATGTTTACTGGCTCAGTAGCACAATCAGCATTATTACAACATTGATGACAATTAGTTGCATTTCCTCCGGCTAAAGGCATAGTTCCACTTATATGAGTACAACATTTTGAAGTTGGAAATGAACATTGAGCATTAGTGCAGCATTGTACAATTGTATCAAGACACTGATTATTTGTAGGAGAACTTCCATTAAGATTACAACAATTATCACTAAGACAATCACCATCTTCACAACATTCACCACCATTACAAACTCTAGAACTACCCATTTGACAACAAACATTTTGTGCAGGACCACAATCTGAACTATCCGCTGTAGGAGGTTTAACATCACAGCACTGTTGGCAGGTGCGGGTATCCATGCAACAAAGATTGGGTGCAGTGCAAGAACTCGTTCCATCTTCTCCTGGTAGGCAACAATTTCCAGTAATGCAATTATGATTGCAACAGATTTGTCCAGCCACCATACAGTCAGTATTATCACAGCAGTTACCCATTGTACAGAGCATGGAACTAAAACCTATGAGGCAACATTTCTCTCCCCCTGGACAATTACCATGACTACAACAATTACCAGGTTTACATTCTTTAGTGTCATCCCCTGGGTTAGCTGGGGTACCATTTTGATTTAGACAACAAGCATTTAAAAAAAGTGATGAACATTCAGTACTATTAGTTGGAGGAGTTGGTGGTGAGGTTGAAAGATCACAGCATGGCTGACATGAATTTATACCTGTACTTGGGAAATTAGCACAACATCTAGGTTGACTTGGATTAGTACAACCTGCATTTGTAACAGGATTACAATTCTGACAAGTCATTCCACCAGAACCATCATTAAGACACAATTGTGGGGAAGTGCAATTAGAATCATCACAACAACTTCCTTTTTTACATATACGAGTACCAGAACCATCTTTACAACAAACTTTGTTCCCACTGGGTATTTCATCATTGCACTGAGTGCTAGTCATTCCTGACATATCACCAGAAACTGTTTCATCACAACACTGATGACAAGTCATAGTTTGTCCACCAGGCATAAAGTCAGAAAAAGTACAGCATTGACTACCTGGTGTACATTGGGCATCACTACAACACTGTGTATTTGTACATGCTGGAGGTGATCCAGGGCAACATTGATTAGGAGAATTACATGGACTAAAATTACAACACATGCTAGCACAGGAACCTCCAAGACCAGCTCCACAACATACTTGTGTACCAGGGCAAGAAGTTGGACCAAATTTACAACAAGTACCACTTTGGCATGTCATTGATCCAAACAACGATGGATTACAACAAAGTTCACCAGGGAAACATTGAGTCTGATCAGTACAATCACAACTAGTTACCATCAGACAAACCATGCCACAGCACCTTTCATTTCCAGCACAATCAGCATGGGTAGTACACATCCCTGGACATGCTGGAGCAGCAGCAAATTTAACTGTAGTAACCTTCACATCTTCTACTAATTTATATTCTCCCTTATCTAAAGTTTGGTATTTTACATTAGCTTTTTCTACAAGCATTTTTCCATCATCTTCTATGGTTATACTTTTAATTCCTTTTGCTAATTCCTTTTTAATCCATATATAAATAGGGATATCTGAGATTTCACCACCAGAAACAGTAACTTTAACTTTTCCCCTAATATTTTTAGGTCGAGCTGATTTTTTATCTTTACTATGACTTTGTAAAAATGCAGTAGAAATTATTTTTCTTATATTTTCACCGATCTCTTTATCATTAAAATAAAAGTTTTCTGAATCAGCAGATGAAAAGTTTTTTGAAGTTCTGGCTAATAATGCTGCTGCACTGGGTGGGCAGCAAACACAACATGAAGGAGCAGCTAAAGGGACACATGAACCACTCACACAAGTTTCACACATAGGATTACAGGGAGGGAGACACCCTCCTGTTGTAGAAGTTGAACTACATATACCAGCGACACAAGAGAGTCCAGCACAACAAGCATTTGGAGGACATGAACTCCCAATAGGACCACAAGCACCTGTAGATGAACTCGATGTCGTCGAACTATTACATACCCCACCTACACAAGTACCACCAGCACATACTGTCCCATCTGCAGCAGGTATACAGGAACATTCCCCTCCAGACACCTGACAATCACCGCAACCAATAGGTAAGCAACATATTAAGCTTGCATTACAAAAACCAGAACAACAATCAGAATTATTTGAACATGATGAAAGATCTGAAGCACAAGTTGTATTCGTAAATTTAAACCCCACTGTAAATGGAGAAAGAGAGTCTACTTTTCCTGTAAGAATAAAGTTTTTTGTATCATTAGATGATGTAACATCTACCCAGCCAGCAGCCGTACCATGATAAAGCCTTATATCTGAAAGTGCATAACTATCCTGTGAATCAGGGAGTCTGGCACTACTATAATCGACAGTAATTGTATATGGAGGTTTGGCTTCTCCTGCTACTGATATGTCAAGAAAATTATTAAATGCATTTATAAATGGAATAGTTGCAGCAGGGATAGGGTTTTCTTTAACTATATCTACCTTAAATGATTGTTGACTATTTGAATCAATGACTTTAATTAATTCTGCAGATATATTTTGTTTAGTCTGTGTAGTAAAAGAAGCTGGTAGTGGCTTACAGGAACCATCTTCACAAATCAAGTTTCCAACCTTACAACTAACTCCATTACAACATGGCTGACCAACATAACCACATTCAGATGAAATGGGTTTTGCAATCGGAGATGCAGCAGGAAAAAGAGGAATCGGAGTCTTTACTGATGCTGGTTCAAGTACTGAAGTATCATCTGGAGAACTAGCAGGTGAAATAACTGGGACATGAGGATTATAAGGTGAGACTGGAAAATGTGACTCAGGAGGAGATATCATCCCCTTTTTATTATTTTTTCCTTTTTTTCCTTTAGCTTTTTTACCGTTTACTTTATTGTAATTTCTGTCTTTATTAGTAGATTTAGACTCTAACTTACTTTCTATATTTTGTGATATTAATGTACTATTGGCCCTGGCAATACCAACGTAATAAGGAAGAAGCATAGAAAAAATCAAGAGTAGATTGCAGAGTACACTTAAAATTCTTTTCTTTAGCTTCATAGTAAGAATTATAGGAGAATACTGGTAAAGAAAAGGTTAAATATACTAAGAAAAAACAAATTTAAGCACTAATGTTAGAAAGAATTTATTTAAGCTCGGGACTCTACAGCCTCAGCACAATTCAAACATATAGTTTTATGTTTAGCATGACTGCCTATATCAGTGCATGATTTCCAACATCTAGGACACTTTTCTCCATTTGCAAGGAATACAAAAGCCTCACAGATATCAGAAGATGCAGAAGATAAAACCTGAGAAGAATCAATACTAGATTTTTCAGATAAATCAACCTGTGAAACAATGAAAATAGTAGGCAATTCAGACTCGTACTTCTTCAACAAATTAAAAACATCATTACTCTTAAGAATGATTAAAACTTTAGCCTCTAAAGATTTCCCTATTTTCTTTTCAGCTCTTGAAATTTCAAGTGCTTTATTAGCTACCTCTTTAACAAGAAGAATTGATTTATAGTCATTAATTAAATTTTCAGACATGTAAGATTTATTTACAGATGAAAATTTCAAGAAAAGTGCAGACTCATGATTTTTAAGCAATCCTTTTGGATAGGATTTCCAAATATCTTCAGCAAGGTGAGGTAAAACAGGAGCTAAAATTGGCAACAAAGAGCTTAGTATTTCTTTTAAAACAAATTGAACAGCATTTCTAGAGGCTGGACTTCCTGCATAAAGCCTATCTTTTACAATATCAAAATAAAAGCTAGATAGATCAACAGAACAATAGTTTTGAAGGATTTGATAGAATTTATAAAATTCAAAAGAAGTAAACGATTTATAAACTTCATCCTTCACTTCCTGTAGCCGATGAAGTGCATATTTATCTATAGACCAAAGATTATCATATGTAATTTTTATATTAGCTTCATCGTAATCATATAAATTGCCTAAAATAAATCTAATAGTATTTCTAATGTTTCTATATACATCAGCCAGCTGCTTAAGCATATTCTGACCAATTTTCATATCAGAACTATAATCTGTACTAGCTACCCAAAGTCTTAAAATATCTGCACCATATTCAGATATAACCTTTTCAGGATCCACAACATTTCCTAAAGATTTAGACATTTTACGTCCATTTTCATCTAGTACAAAACCATGAGTTAACACTGTTTTATATGGAGCAATACCATTAATAGCAACAGAGGTAAGTAATGAAGATTGAAACCAGCCTCTATGCTGATCACTACCTTCTAAATACATTACATCTGAAATATTTGCCAAATCAGGATTTTGTTTTACTACAGAGTAATGAGTAGAACCAGAATCAAACCAAACATCCATAGTATCTGTTTCTTTTTTAAAGTTAGAGCTGCCGCAATTACATTTATAACCATTCGGTAATAAATCCTGAGCTTCCTTTTCCCACCAAATACTGGATCCAGATTTTTTTACAATTGATGAAACATTATTTATAATTTCAGAGTTTAAATGCAAAGCATTACAATCAATGCAATAAAAAGCTGGGATAGGGACGCCCCATATTCTTTGCCTGCTAATGCACCAGTCAGTTCGAGACTCTACCATAGAATAAATTCTGTTCTCACCAACAGCAGGTATCCATTTTACTTTTTTAATTTCATCTAATGCCTGAGCTCTAAAGTCTCTCACGCTACAAAACCACTGATCAGTAGCCCTAAATATTATCGGTGTTTTTGATCTCCAGCAATGCGGATAACTATGTAAATAATCTTCCTGCTTAAGCAAAGAACCATTTTCAGCAAGTATTTCAATAACTTTTAAATTAGCACCTTTATGAACATAAAGTCCTTTTAAAATAGGTGAAGCTTCTTCTGTTAAAAGCCCCTTAGAATCAACAGGAGAAATAGATTTCAATCCATACTTTTGACCTACAGCAAAATCTTCAAGACCATGTCCAGGAGCAGTATGAACACAGCCAGTACCAGCTTCTAAAGTAACGTGATCACCTAAAATAATAGGACTTTCTCTATCAATAAAAGGATGATTACAAACAGAATTCTCAAGACTCTTTCCAGAAATAGTTTCTAAGATAGAGAATTCTTCTTCAAGCTTCTTAGAAAATTCTGACAACATTCCTTCAGCAAGTAATAAATATCCAAACTTATTAGACTTAACAACAACATACTTAAATTTTTCATTCAAACAAACAGCTAAATTCCCTGGCAAAGTCCAAGGTGTAGTCGTCCAAATAACAGCTTTTAAGTCTTTGTATTTTTCTAGCGATTTAGAATCTTTAGAAAATTTTAAAAACTTAAACCCTACATAAATACTCTGCGACTTATAATTCTCTACATACTCTACTTCAGCTTCAGCTAATGCAGTCTGACAGGTAGGGCACCAATAAACAGGCTTTAATCCTCTATAAATATACTTAGCATCAACCATCTTTCCAAATAAATCTAGCTGAGCAGCTTCAAACTCTGGATAAATAGTCATATAAGAATTATCCCAGTCACCTAAAACACCCAGTCTTTTAAATTTAATTTCCTGAGATTTTCTGTTTACCATGACAAAATCAGTACATTCTTTCCTCAACTGAACTGGATCAAGGGGAAGAGCTGAATCCTTTTTTTTATCCTTAGAAATTGCACTTTCAATGGGCAAGCCATGACAATCAAAACCTGGTATATATGGAGAATAGAAACCTTGCAAAGTTTTATATTTAACAACTATATCTTTTAAAATCTTATTTAAAGCCGTACCTATATGAATGTTTGGTGAACTTAAATATGGAGGTCCATCATGAAGTAAAAAACTACCAATATTATTTTTTCTTCTCTCTTCTAAAACTTTTTTATAGATATCATTGTCAAACCAAAATTTCTGAATTTCAGGCTCACGCTTAGGTCCATCACCCCTCATAGGAAAATCTGTCTGTGGTAAGTTTAAGGTATCTTTATAATTAACTGTTTCTTCTAGCATTTGCCCTATCTGCCCTATCTGCCCTATCTGCCCTATCTGCCCTATCTGCCCTATCTGCCCTATCTGCCCTATCTGCCCTATCTGCCCTATCTGCCCTATCTGCCCCATCTGCCAATGTTCTCACTTAATAATCATAGTACCAATACCTGAATCTGTAAGAATTTCAAGAAGTATAGAATGTTTTTGACTACCATTAATTATATGAACGGCAGAAACTCCCTTTTTAATAGCAGAAGATGCAGACTCTGTTTTTGGTATCATTCCCCCAGAAATAACTTTTGATTTAACTAGCTTATTAACATCAGATATAGTAAGTTTTGAAATTAGAGATGAAGGATCATTTCTTTTCTTTAAAACACCAGGAGTATCAGTCATTAATATCAATTTAGAAGCTTTAAGAGCTATTGCAATTTCACAAGCCACAGTGTCAGCGTTAATATTGTAATTTTGACCTTTAGAATCAGCTCCAACAGAACTAATAACTGGGATAAATCCTTTTTCAATCAAAGTTAACAGAATAGAAGCATCAACTTTACTTACATCTCCAATCAAACCAAACTTTTTCATTTTAGGTATAGGTTTAGCATCAAAAAGTTTTCCATCCTTGCCACAAAGACCAATGGACTTTCCACCAGAAACATTAATTAAATTAACAAGATCTTTTTGTACTTTTCCCACTAAAACCATTTCAACAATTTCCATGGTTTTAGCATCTGTAACTCTATGCCCATCAACAAATTTCACTGGCAGATTTAGTCTTTTTGACATTTCACTAATTTCAGGACCACCACCATGGACGATAACAATCTTTATCCCAACACAACTAAGCAAAACAAAATCTCTAATAGTAAGTTTTTTTAATGCAGCATCAGTCATAGCAGCACCACCATATTTAATTACAAAAATTTTGTCCTGAAACTTCTGTATGTATGGAAGTGCCTGAGATAAAACTTCAACTCTAGACAATGAATTGTTTTGTACTTTTTTAGACTTTGATGTTGACATACATTTCCTTTTGGCTACTTTTTAAAAATATCATTGCATTTCTTGCTGCATCTTGACTAGCTTCTTTTTTAGTTTTACCTTTACCTCTAGCCAATTCATTATTATTTAATAAAACAGCAACTTCAAATTCCTTAATATGATCAGGTCCTGTTTCAACAATGGTTTTATAGACAGGTAAACCTAATTTTTGACCTTGTGTATGCTCTTGCAAAGAAGCTTTAAAATTATCCTTCTCCTTATCCTTATCAGCCAATTCAATATAACACCCCCAATGATCCAGTATAAAATCTTTTGTTATTTTAGGTCCACATTCATAATAAATAATAGCTAATAAGGCTTCAACAGAATCAGCAACAATAGAAACTGGTGGAGCTTTTTTCTCATTCTTTCCCATTAAAAGATATTTTTTTAAATTTAATTTATTAGCTACATGAGTTAGAACTTTTTCACTTACAACAAAAGCTCTCAATTTACTCAATTGTCCTTCAGCATAATCAGAGTATTTCTGCATTATATACTCACTGACATAAAGCTTCAAAACAGCATCACCAAAGAATTCCAATCTTTCATTATCTAAAAGCTTTTTTTTTGAATTTTCTTTAACGTAAGAACCATGTGTTAATGCAGTATTTAAAAGTTTAATATCCTTTATATTCAAACCCAAAGAGCTTGAAAACAGTATTAATTCTTTTTTTCTATCTTCTTTCATATATTGGCTGGTAGCTTTTTGCTTATGGCTTATGGCTTTCAATTAGAAGGAATATTATTGTAAGGCAATAAGCTAAAAGCTGTTAGCTAAATGCTAAGATAAAAACCATGAATAATCAATTTGAAATATTAATTAGAGAAAAATCAGACATTAAGTCAAGACAGTGGTGGAAGAAGGAAATATTAAAAGGACTAAGCTATCTATCAAAAATACTACCAAAAAAAACAGTCAATTCATCAAAAAAATGCTCATTTACACTACTAATTACAGATGATAAAGAAATACAAAATCTAAATAAAGAATTTAGAAAGAAAAATAAAATAACAGATGTCTTGTCATTTCACCTAAGAAAAGATTTACAGGTAAAGAACAATTATCTTGGAGATATTGTCATTTCTAGCAATACTGCAATAAAACAAGCAAAAGAAAAGAAGATTCCAACTGAAAGTGAATTAATACTACTTTTTATTCATGGATACTTACATCTTTTGGGATATGATCATATTAAAAAAAAAGATGCGAAAATTATGTTTGAATTTCAGAATAGAATCATGAAAGAGTTTGTTTATTAATGAAAAGCTTTAAACTTTACGACTCACTAAAAAGAAAACAGCTTGATTACGACAACGCTGAGAGAAACACTATAAATATTTATAGCTGTGGTCCCACTGTATATGATCACTCTCATATAGGACATGCAAGATCATCGATAACATGGGATTTTATAGTTAGATTTTTGAGATCAATTGGATATAAAGTAGTTTGGACAAGAAATATTACAGATATTGATGACAAAATAATCAACAAGTCAAAAGATTTAAAAATGCATCCAGATAAGGTGGCAAGGATATACTCATATTCATACCATGAAGACATGATAAGCCTAAATGTAGACTGGCCAGATCATGAGCCTCATGCTACAGAATACCTCTCTCATATGTATAGCTTCATAGAGAAGTTAATCAAAAAAGAAGCTGCTTATGTTATTGACAATGATGTATATTTTTCAATTGCTTCATTTAAACATTATGGTTGCTTAAAAGGTCAACCACTAGAAGAATTAGAAAAAGGTTTTGGAAGGATAGAACCAAACCCTAGAAAAAAACATCCTCTGGACTTTGCATTATGGAAAGGGGTAAAAGAAGAAAATGAATATTCTTTTGAAAGCCCATGGGGAAAAGGCAGACCAGGATGGCACCTTGAATGTTCAGCTATGTGTGACTCTTTATATGGCACGAATTTAGATATTCACTGTGGTGGTGATGATTTAATTTTTCCTCATCACGAAAATGAAATAGCACAATCTGAAATGGCATCAGGTCCATTTGCAAGATATTGGCTTCACAATGGAATGATTATGGTAAACGGGAAAAAGATGGCAAAGTCAGATGGAAATTTTATAACCATAAAAGAAGCCTTAAAAACTACTAGTGGGAATGCCATTAGGTTTTTTGTGTTAAATAGCCATTATAGAATGCCTCTAAACTATACAGAAGAAGGAATCCAAGCTGCACAAAATGGAGTAAACAGATTATTAGAAGCACTATCTGATATAAGCTTTAACCCATACCTAATTACAAATATTGAGAATGATTTTACAAAAGAATTTAATGAGGTATTATCTAATGACTTTAATAGTCCTCAAGCACTAGCAATTCTATTTAAAATTACAGATAAAATAAATACAGAAAAGAATAAAAAAACAAAAGAAGAGCTACAAAAATCATTGATATTTCTATCAAAAGTATTAGGATTTAACCTGATTGATAACAATGATATATCCTTAAAAGAAAACACTCTCAGTAAACTTATAGACAAATTATTAGGTTGGAGAAGTGATTATAAAACTAAAAAAGAATTTGAGAATGCTGATAAAATTAGAAATCTTTTGAAAGACAGTAATATAGAGATAAAAGATCTTCCTAACAATCAAATCAAATGGCAAATAAAACTATGAAGAAACAAACATTCACACTATTTTTAGCACTAATTTTATTCCTAAATTCCTCACTGATCTTAAGTGCTCACGGAAAAGCAGAAGACTCAATTCCAAGAGAAGTGATATTAACAAATTTAAACAACATCATTCTAAACAAAGATTGTGCTGAAGACAAAAACAAGCTAGAAGAAATTTTAAGAATAAAAAGACCTAGAAATGTTTTTATAGAACACTGGATCATCCAGGAATCCACAAACAAAAAACTTTTAAAAGAAGTCAGAAAAATAACAAACAAATACAATTCTAAATTATATTTTGTCACAGGGAGAAATACATGGTTTGGTCAAAGAGCTGCTGAACACATTCTTCCACTCTATAAAGAATATGGTGAATATATAGATGGTATTGTCTTAAGAATTGAACCAAACAGAGTGAATCTTTGGAAAGAAGATGATGACTCCATGAAGGTTCAAGTATTAAATCAAATGTTAGATGGCTATTCAGTAGTTTATTCTTATGCACAAAAAATTGGGAAAAGTTTTATAGTTGAGTTTCCATTTTGGCTAACTGACTTTCAAGGCCCAAAAAGAACATTCTCAGATGATGCATGTATTTATGCTGATAAGGTTATTTTTCTAATAGATAATGAAGAGAAACTAGATACTCTAGAAATAGCTTGGAATGACATTACCTGCCATTATCTTATAAACCTTGGTAAAAGAGCCACAAGGCAAAATGAAGAGAAAATTAAAGAAATTTACAATAAATTAAACAAAAAATTAACATTATATTCAAATTTTGGTGGCTATATTATAGATGCTGACTCATCTCTCTAGATAACAAAGTTGATAAAGACCTCAGCAAGGTTTGGTAAGCACACCTTCGGGAATAAAGATTCTACCTATGTATAGAATCTTTTCTCTTATATTGCTGTTAATAGTAGTAAGCATGCCAGCCAATGCTTCGATTTTAGCTCTTCCAAAAGAAAAGAATATTTCAATAAAAAGTAGCTTTACTGGGAAATGGAAAATGAAGACTATTGTAACCTCATCAAGCTGCCCAGATATCCTAGTAGGAAGTACAACAGAATCAAAACTAGTAATAGGACCTGCAATTAAAGGACCCTCAAACCACATTAAAGCATTATGGAAAGGTGGGGACTGGAAAAAAAGCATTAGTGTATTAAAACTATTAAATGATAAAGAAGCAATTACAGAGAGAATAACAAAGATAAAAACAAAAAAACACGAAGAGTGGGAAGCCGTGTTAATCGATCACTTAAATCTTGATGAGAAGAATACAATTCACACAGAGAGCATTGTAATACAATATAAAAATGGTGAAATTGTTGGGGAATATAAAACTTATTCAATTTTAACAAGGGTTAAATAGAGTTAAATAAAGATTAGTTGCTATAACACACTTAAAAATCAATACTTATTTAAAATAGTAAGGTAAGTGGAATTATTACTGAAATTACCTTTACCAAATCTTGCATTGTTTGTAGCAATTGCATTGATGTTTATTTATTTAACAGTAGCTTTATTTTTGCCAGAAAGATTTCTATAAGTGCTTGAAGTTATATTATTTATTGGATTTATATTAATGGGAGTAATACCTTGTGGTTACTATTTAGGCATATTTATAGCAAATACTTTCAATGAAGAAATTTTTCCCACTAATATAAAATCAAAAGCTTGCTTATTCTTTGAATCAATTGAGAGTCCTATATACAAACTATGTGGCATTAATAAATTCCAAGAAATGACTGCAAAAGAATATTTTTTCACAATTTTCTACACTAATATTTCATTATGCATTTTTTCGTTTTTAGTACTGTACTTTCAAACTAACTTGCCTTTCAAGGGAAACATTGATTTTCAGCTAGACATACCCATAATATTACACATGCTCTCATCTCAAATAACAAATACCTGCCAGACTCACCATATTCCAGAGCAGCATCTTACCCCACTATCAAATTATTTTATTATGCCACTTTTAATGTTCTATTCAAGTGGATCAGGAATAGCCACAGGAATTGTATTTATGAGAGCATTAATCTATGGAAGAATTGGAAACTCTTATGTAGATATTATAAAAGCAATGGTAAGAATACTCTTTCCCTTGTCAATTATTTCAAGCATAATTTTTGTGTCATGCGGAACTCCAAATACATTCACAACATCCATCTCATATGAAACAATTGAAAAAGTTAAAGAAACATTATTACTTGGTCCTGTGGCTTCATTTGAAGCAATTAAGCTTATAGGAGAAAATGGTCTTTCCTGTTTTAATGCTAACTCAGCTCATCCCTTTGAAAGTCCATCATATCTAAGCAATTTCTTTCAAGTGTTTTGCATATTACTAATACCAACAGCATTACTTATAGTTTTAGGGATTTACTTAAAAAACATAAAGCAATCAATAACAATAATTTCAGTTTTATATATTGTGTTAATTTTTGAAATACTGTTAATTAGTTATTTTGAATTAAAAGGAAATACAGAAATAAACAACATTATTGGAATGAATGCCCCAAACTGGATTGGCAAAGAAACAAGATTTGGAATTGCAGGGTCATCAATTTTTACAGCTCTAGTTTCAAATGTTAGTGGATCAGCAAATTCTTCATTTGATGCATTTAATCCAGTAGCTATTGCTCTAGCTTTATTTAATCTTTCAAATCAGTCATTTTTTGGTGTACAAGGATTCGGACTAGTTTTTACTATAAATTTCATAATCTACACTGCATATTTAATTGGCTTAATGCTAGGTCGTACACCTGAAGTATTTGGGAAAAGAATTGAAAAGAAAGAAATAATTCTAAGCTCAATACTTATACTAATAAACCCAATACTTGTACTATCTTCTGTTGCCTTCACCCTGATAATGCTTCCAGAACATGGTGGGAATACATTTGATCACATTCATTACTACACAAGAGTTTTTTATGAGTTTGCTTCTGGTGCAGCTAGTAATGGTTCTGGCTTAGAAGGACTTGATGACAATAATACATACTGGAATCTAAGTTTGGCTTTTGTCATGTTTGTGGCAAGATATGCAGCAATGTCATCAATGATTTTTCTTGGAGCTTCATTTATAAACAAACCAACAATGCCAAGCGGAATAGTGACATTAAGAACAGATAATGTACTATTTGGAACTGTATTCTTATTCTTTTCAATAATATCTACAGTTTTAACTTATTTCCCTTTTATAATCCTAGGTCCAATTTCAGAAATATTGTCAAAGGCTAATTAAATATGGTAATAAGAAGAGATAAAAGAAAACACATTATAAAAATTGACTATTCAAAAGTAGCCTTTAATGCTTTTATAGAATCAGTAAAAAAACTGAGCCCACATACACTAGTCAAAAATCCAGTAATGTTTTTAATATGGATGTGTTCATTTATAGGGATAGTATTAAGTATTAAACCTGATATTTTTGGGCAGACTGAACTATCTCAGATAGATAATCTATCAATTACCTTAATTTTAATTCTTACAATTTTCTTTTCAAACATGGCAGAAAATATTGCAAAAGAGATGGGGAAAGCTCAAACAGATAGCTTAAGAATAGTTCATGGTGATGTAGAAGTTAAAAAAATTAAAGATGATGGAACTATAGAATATGTTTTCTCATCAAAACTTGAAAAAGGTGACACCATAAAAGTACAAGAAGGTGATTTAGTCCCACTTGATGGTGAAATTATTGAAGGGATAGCAACGGTTGATGAATCAGCCATTACAGGGGAGTCATCTGTTGTTCTAAAAGAACCAGGCACAGACACATCGACCTCTGTAACAGGCGGAACAAGAGTAGTCAGTGATTGGTTACTAATAAGAATTACTGCTGAACAAGGAAACACATACATTGATCAAATGGTAAATATTGCAGAAAGTATTGAAAGAAAAAAAACACAAAATGAAATAAGTTTAAATGCATTGCTTATTGCTTCTACTATAAGTTTTTTACTAGTTGTAACGGTAATTCCAATCATCCTCCACTACTTGCATATAAAATATGAATATATTTATATAATTGCTTTACTAAGCTGCTTAGCCCCGACTACTATAGGAGGACTAGTTAAGCCAATTACAATTTCTGGTTTTGATAAAATTAATGCATTTAATGTCCTGGCTCTAACGGAAGATGCTATTGAAAAAGCAGGTGATATAAATGTACTTTTCCTAGATAAAACAGGAACGATAACTCTTGGCAGCAGAATGGCAATAGAGTTTATAGCAACTGGACACAATTCAATTCATGATGTAGCAAAGACTGCTTTCCTTGCTAGCTTTTACGATCATACCCCTGAAGGCAAATCAATTCTAAACCTTGCAAAAAGATTTACTGAAGATGTAGACATAAAAAAAATAATAGGAAAGCCCATAGAATTCAGCGCTCATACAAGAATAAGTGGAATAGATTTAGAAAATGGTGATGTCCTTAGAAAAGGGGCAAGTGATGCAATAAAAAAAATAGTGCAAAATAAAAACGGCAAGATTTGGGAAAACACTGATCAGCTTGTAGAAAATATTGCTTCACAAGGAGGCACACCTCTATTAATTTCCAAAAATAATGAAGTGATTGGACTAATCCACTTAAAAGATATTATAAAACCTATTATTAAAGATAAATTTAAAGAATTGAATTTGATGGGTATAAAAACTGTTATGTGCACAGGAGACAATAATCTAACAGCTAAAGTAATAGCAAAAGAAACTGGTGTAAATGAATATATTGCTCAGGCTAAACCAGAAGAAAAAATAAATCTAATTAGAGAATATCAGTCAAAAGGGATGATTGTCGCAATGTCAGGAGATGGTACAAATGATGCCCCAGCACTAGCACAAGCTGACGTAGCATTAGCCATGAACACTGGCACAGTAGCAGCAAAAGAAGCTTCCAACATGATTGATCTTGATTCAGATCCTACTAAAATAATTGAAATTGTAAAGGTTTGCAGACAACTTCTTATGACAAAAGGAGCACTAACAACATTTTCAATTACAAACGATATTTCTAAATACTTTGCTATTTTACCTAGCATTTTTCCAATTAGCGGACTTGAAGCATTAAATATAATGAGATTAGAGTCCAGCCATTCAGCAATTGTTTCGACATTAATATTTAATGCTATATTAATTCCCTGTGCTACACCCATAGCAATTAGTGGTGTAAATTATTCACTAAATGACCCAAATACACATTTAAAAAACAATCTTCTTAAGTTTGGAATAGGCGGGTTGATTATTCCATTTGTTGCAATAAAAATTATTGACTTAATAATAGGGAGATTCATTTAATGATAGGTATTAGAGTTTGCGTAATTACAATTTTGCTAACAGGATTATACATTTTGTTTTCCGTAGGAGTAAGCTCAATATTATTTAATCAACAGTCAAATGGATCAACAATAACTGAGAATAATAAAATAGTAGGCTCAAGACTTATTGGACAAAGATTTACTTACAGCAATCATTTCCACTCAAGACCATCTGCAAATAACTATAGAAGTAATTTCTCAGGTAATACAAACTATGCTTATAAATCAAACGGTTTAAAAACTTACATAAAACAGAAATCCGTAGATTTTAAAACAATAAATAATAACAACATTCCTGATTTAAATATACTCTCAGAATCAGCATCAGGACTTGATCCTCATATAACATATGAAGGAGCCACTGCTCAAATAAAAAGAATATCATCATCCTCAAAAATAGCTGAAAATGAAGTAAAAGAGTTAATAGATAAGCATGCTAAGCCAAGAATAATCGGTGCATTTGGTGAGAGAATAGTAAATGTAGTTGAGTTAAATTTAGATTTAAACATGTTGAGAAATAAAAATGCCAAAAAGACTTGAACCCGATGAAATTTTAAAACAGATAGTTAAACTATCGACAGGAAGACATAAAATTTATCTAGGCATGGCTCCCGGTGTAGGAAAGACCTGTAAAATGCTTGAAGAAGCAAGAGATTTAAAAAAAAAAGGTATTGATATTGTAATCGGATATATTGAAAACCAAGGAAGATCTGACAACAATACACTAATAGGATATTTTGAATCTATTCCTAAAAAATGCTTTAAAATTAACGGAAAAGATTTCTTTGAATTAGACGTAGAGGCTGTTATTGAAAGAAGGCCTGCCACAGTGATAATTGATGAGTTGGCACATTCAAACATACCAGGATCATTAAATCAAAAAAGATATGAAGACGTTCAAGAAATACTAAAAAACGGAATCAGTGTTTTATCTACACTTAACATTCACCATTTAGAAAGCATTGCTCCTATAATAGAAAAAAATCTTGGAATTAAAATTAATGAGACACTTCCAGACTGGGTATTAAATCAAGCCAATGAAACTGTTTTAATAGATATTCCTATTGATGATTTGCATGAAAGACTTAAAGCTAAAAATATCTATAATCAAGACCAATTAAAACATGCCTATAAGAACTTTTTCAAAAGAAGCAATCTATTTCTACTAAGAGATCTAGCACTTAATGTACTTGCTGAAAGAGTAGATATTGAAGTTGTCAGCGAAAAACTAAAAGCAAAAATAAAAGACAGAATACTTGTAGCATGCAAACCCAAATTAGACTCGACCAGATTGATAAAACATGCTGGAATAATATCCTCCATTACACACGGAGACCTTGATGTCCTCTGTATTTTAAATGAAAGAATTGAAGATTCTATTACTACTTCCCTTCGAGAATCAACAAAAGAGCATAAAGGAAATTTTTTTCTGGTTAAAGATATAAAGAAAAGCATAGCCGACGAGTTAGTACATTTTGTTAAATTAAATAGAATTACTCAAGTTGTAATGGGGCACCCTAAAGAGAAAAAAATCAAAGAATTGTTTTCAAAAACAACACTTTTTGATCTTATGGAAAAAACAACAAACTTAGATATTCTTATAGTTGGAAAGAATGAAGAAGAAGGGTTCAACATCTTAAATAAGTTTAGCGATGAAAGCACCATACAAAAGCAAGAGAAACATAACTTTGGGAAATTAAAAATCCATATAGGAATGGCTCCTGGAGTAGGGAAAACATATAAAATGCTTCAAGATGCAAAAGTATTACATGATCAAGGAAAGAATGTTCTCCTTGGTGTAATAGATACACACGGAAGACCAGAAACCTTACAAATGATGGCAGAGATGCCCTTACTACCACAAAAACTTATACAACACAAAGAAAAATTTATGCAAGAGTTTGATCTTGAGGGAGCAATACTTGCAAAACCTGAATATATTTTAGTGGATGAGCTTGCACACACAAATGTACCAGGCTCTATAAACAATAAAAGATATCAGGATGTACAATATTTACTTAGAGCAGGGATAAATGTTATGTCCACTGTTAATATTCAACATATTGAAAGCTTAAATGACATTGTAGAGCAGGTGACGGGTATTAAAGTTAGAGAAACTGTACCAGACTGGATAATCTCTCATGCAAGTGAAATTGTACTAATAGACTTAAGTCCTGAAGCTTTGCAAGAAAGACTAAAAGCAGGAAAAATATATTCATTAGATAAGATAGAACAAGCTCTTACACACTTTTTCCAAAAAAGAAATCTAATTGCACTTAGAGAGCTTTCACTTAGAGAAGTAGCTGAAAGCGTTGAACATGAACTTTATCCCAAAAATAAAAAGGGGAAAATCTTAAGTTTAATAGACATAAATGCTGACACCTTAAGATTAATTAGAAAATCTGCCAGACTGGCCAGCAGGCTACAATCAGAATTAATAGTAATGCACATCATTAAAGATATGAAAAAAATAAGTGAAGAAAAAAAGATAGCGATAATTGAACTGGAACAACTTATAGTAGAACTAGGTGGAGATTTTAGATTAGTGGAAAGTGAACATATCGTAGATGAAATAGTAAATGCAGAAAAGAAAATAAAACCAAGTTATATAGTCATTGGAGAGCCTGCAAGAAATTCAAAGTCGCTTTTGCTTTTCTCAGAGTCAGTAACAAAAGAAGTTTTAAAGAAAATATCTAATCCACACATTTGGATAGTTGGAGATTTCACAAGAGAAATTTACGATTAAATCTTATTTAGTTCTTGAAGAAATAAAATAATAAATAGGTATGCCAGCTAGAAGCATTCCAAGTGGTATAAAAAGACTAATTGACTGAGAAGTGGTAATTAACGTAAACACAGTCATAGAGAAAATGACCAAGCAAGCTAAAGAAATTGTAAGATACAGACCCATATTACCAAATGGAATAATAAAAGTATCCTTTTTAAGAATATTTCTTCTTCTGAATATAATAAGTGCAAGAATTTCTAAAGACATAGCAATAAGATAGAAAAAGACATCAAAAACTATAAGATTCTCGAAGTCAAAAAGGACTAAAATGCTATAGATAAAACCACAAAATAAAATAGCCAAATGTGGAGTATGAAAGGTAGGATGTATTTTAGAAAAAAATGCAGGTAACAATTTATCTTTAGACATTGATGAGAGTATTCTGGTGGAAGACAGCATTAAAGAATTAAATATTCCCAAGCACATAATCATCCCGCCAAAAGTTAACAAGGTACTTAAAAAAGGAAATCCCATCGTATTAGCAATAAACGAGAATTCACCAAATTTCCAAACAGCAGAATTATCATGGATACAAACTCCTATCAATACAGGGAAAAAATAAAAAAAGACAATAATTGGAATAGTAAGAAAAACTGCTTTAGGATAGGTTTTATGAGAGTCATGAATTTCGTCTAAAACAGGTGTGGCATTGTCCCATCCTATAAAATTCCAAAAAGCAAGGGAGAGCCCATAAATAAGATGATGGGGAGAAAAAGAAGATTTCTGTGAGAATAAAGGACTAAAGTCAAATTTTATGTAAAAGAATCCCAAAAGAATAAAAATAAAGAAGGCTATTAAAATAAACAATTTAAAAACTCCTAAACTTTCACCGACAGATTTTATTCCCTTGATATTTATATAAACAGAAAGCCAAATAACTAATAAATTTACAAGGTATAAAGTTAAGTGATTCATATCTGGATAGAAAATCTTTAGATATGAAGTAAATAAAATAGGATAGAGAGATAAGTCAATTAGTGTATATAAAGTACTCCAATACCCTTCCATAAATCCCCAAAACCTACCCATAGTCATTTGAACCCACTTATAATAGCCACCTTGAATAGGATAGTTACTAGATAATTCAGAAACAATTAAGCACTCTGGGATAGTCCAAACAAGTGGAATTAAAAGAATTAATAGTAAAGTAATTCTGGGACCAACAGATGAAACAATTTCCTCTAAACCATATGGACCACCACTTACAGAAAAGAAAATAATTGGTATTAAGGTTAAAAGTTTTGCTTTTTTCGTATTATCCATATTTCAAGTATAATAACTTATGCTTACAAATAAACAATAATAAGCCAAAAACATGGAAGATACAATAGAAAATATAAAACAACTAGAAAACTTTAATCTATTTCCAATAAGCTGTGAAGTGAATGAAAAAGGGCATTTAAGCATAGGAAATGTAGATTGCACAGAATTAGCAAAGAAATATGGAACACCTTTATATGTAATAGATAAAAAAACACTTACAGGTAGAATAAATCAATATATTACAAGCCTGAAAAAGCATTATGAGAAATCCTTAATACTTTATGCTTCAAAATCATTCACCTGTACTGAAGTTTTTAAAATAGCAGATGCTTCTGGATTAGGGATAGATGTAGTTTCAGGTGGAGAATTATACACCGCCCTAAAAGTAGGATACAGAAAAGAAAATATTTACTTTCATGGAAACAATAAGTCTGAGGAAGAAATAGCAATGGCTATTAAAAACAGTATAGGAAAAATAATTTGTGACAATTTTAATGAATTAGAAATCATTCAAGAAACAGCAAAAGAACTAAATAAAACCCAAGAGATACTAATCAGACTTACTCCTGGCATAGAATGTCACACTCATGAATATATTAAAACTGGACACCTAGATAGTAAATTTGGATTTGATCTAGATTATATGGATGAAGTTTTAGGGAAAATAAAATCAAGTCCAAACATTAAACTTAAAGGCATGCATGCACATATAGGATCACAAATATTTGAATTAAAGCCTTATTCAGATGTCGTGGAAATATTATTAGAACAGTTTGCTTCTGCTAAATCAAAATATGGGTTTGAACTAGATGAATTGAATATAGGTGGCGGCATTGGGATTTCATACACGACAAATGATGATCCAATCCTAATAGAAGATTGGGCAAAAACCGTATCTAAAGCTATAAAAGAATGCTGCAAAAAATATAATTTAAATGAACCTAAATTAATATGTGAACCAGGAAGAAGTATTTCTGGTCCTAGTGGAATTACACTTTATAAAGCTGGCTCATCAAAACAAGTACCAAATGGTAGAAAATATATTTCTGTAGATGGCGGAATGGCAGACAATCCAAGACCCATAACCTATCAAGCTAAATATGAAGCTGTAGTTGTAAATAAAATGCTAGAAAAGAAAAAAGAGAAAGTAACAATTGCTGGGAAGTACTGTGAAAGTGGTGATATTTTAATAAAAGATATAGAACTACCATCTATTTTAAAAGGTGACATTATTGCTGTTTTAAATACAGGTGCTTATAACTACAGCATGTCTTCAAACTATAATATGATGCCAAGACCAGCATGCGTAATGGTAGAAAATGGAAAAGCAGAAGTAATTATAGAGAGAGAAACATACGAAGACTTAATTAGGAAACATAAGGCTTAGGCACGAAGCAATCCAACCAACGGAATCTGTCATTCTGAGCCAGAGCACTGAACGTAGTGAAGGGTCTGGCGAAGAATCTATAAACGTTATTAGATTCTTCAGTCGCTTTGCTCCTTCAGAATGACACTTCACGTTGGATTGCTTCACCCATTTCATGGGTTCGCAATGACACAGTCTTTTCATATTCATCTATTTGTTTTTTAATATCATCATCACTATAACAATATTTTTCCTTTAAATCATGGGCGACTTTCTCTACAGATGGCATGCCAAGATCTGGATTTAATCCTAGGAAATTTCGCCTTAAAAGAACATCAGAAACAGTATAAGCAAACTCTAAAAGAGGTTTCTGGTTAGATGGTTGGATAGTTTCTTGGTTAGAAATTCCAATAAAAGGTAAGTCTTTAGTTTTACATTTAACGTTTTTCTTACCTAGTTTTTTTAATAAACGATCGGTCGCCTGCTCTGATAAATTTCTATAAGTAGTAAGCTTTCCACCAATAACAGAAATCAAGTTAGAAATACCTTCATCTTTGTGGTCAAATATAATATGTTTTCTAGTAATAGCACCTGGCTTAGTATTAGAGATATAAGGTAATGGTCTAATTCCAGAGTAAGTATATAAAATATCCTTTTTCCCCAGCTTATAAGAAGTAATAAGATTATTAGCTTCATTAATTAAGTAATCAACCTCAGAGTTAGAGGCATTTACAGAGTCCAAATCTCCATCGTAGTGAATATCAGTGGTACCAATTAAAATTAAATCATTCCAGGGAATTATAAAAAAAGGTCTGTTATCAGATTTTGCAGATGAATAAATAGCATGATTAGGAGCACCTGGAAATTTGTTTACAATGATATGACTTCCTTTTGTGCCACCTATCTTTCTTTTTATCCCATGACCAGCTAAAGAACAGAGCTTATCAACCCAAGGACCAGAAACGTTTATAATTTGCTTTCCTTTAACAGTAAACTGTTTATCAGACAACTTATCTAAAAAAGTAAGGTTAGTTATTTTACCTAATTCATTTTTTAAACTTATAACTTCAGCATGATTTATCACGATTGCAGAAGCCTGATTTGCCATAATGGCATTTTCCACGCAGATCCTCTCTGGATAAGTAACCTGAGCATCATAATAAATAGCAGCACCAACTAAATTATCAGAGTTAACTCCTGGTTCATATTTAATAAACTCATCTCTAGACATAATTTTATGATACGGTAAAGTTTTATCAAAAGAAAGAAAGTCATATAAAAGCATTCCAGCTTTTATTTCAAGAAATGATCTTTTATCATTTTTATAGATAGGAATACATAGCTCTATTGGCTTTACTAAATGAGAGGCATTTTTTAATAGTAATTCCCTCTCTCTAAGCGATTCCCTAACCAATGAGAATTCAAAATATTCTAAATATCTTAAACCACCATGAATAAGTCGAGTTGAAGCACTAGTACAACCATAGCCAAAATCTTCTTTTTCTAAAAGTAAAACAGATAGTCCACGAAGTGCAGCATCTCTAGCAATTCCACAGCCATTAATGCCACCACCTATGATAATTACATCAAATTCTTTATTGAAATCAGATTGTGAGAAACGAGTCAGCATAGAATAATTGTACGTTATAATAATAAAAAAGGAGCCCACAATCGAACGCTTCACTGGAATTATTGGAATTATAGTAATTTTGCTTCTAGCATATATACTTTCAAACAATAAAAAACTAATAAATTATAAACAAGCTGCACTAGGGCTAACATTACAAGCATTAACTGGCATTTTTATATTAAAAACATCGATAGGGAAAAAGCTTTTTGAATTTTTAGCTAGTGGAATTACAGCATTACTAGAATTATCTAGAGAAGGCGGTGGCTTTGTTTTTGGAGCATTGGTTAAAGAAGAATTACTTAGTAATGCTTTTGGAAAAGGGAATGGATTTATATTTGCATTTCAGATAGCTTCAACCATCATTTTTATATGTGCACTAGTATCTGCTTTATATTATTTTGGAATATTACAATGGATTACTAAACAATTTGCATTTATATTTAATAAATTACTAGGAGTAAGTGGTGCAGAAGCACTGGCAAACACTTCAGTAGTTTTAGTAGGTCAGGTAGAATCAGCCATTGTAATTCAGCCTTATCTTCCTAAAATGACAAAGTCAGAACTATTAACGATCATGACAGGTGGGATGGCATGCATTTCTGGCTCACTTATGGCTATATATAGCAGTCTAGGAATAAGACCTGAGTTTTTATTAGCAGCTAGTTTTATGGCAGCACCAGGAAGCTTTGTTTTATCTAAAATTATGTACCCAGAAGATTCTATTCCTGAGACCAAAGATTCAGTAAATGTAGACTTTAAATCAAAAGATAAAAGTTTAATAGAAGCCATTCTAGATGGCGCTTATAGTGGAGCAAAGATTAGCGTAGGTGTAATCGCTATGCTGATCGCTTTTATTAGCTTAATAGCTATGATCGATAAAATTATCGGGTTGATAGTTCATGGATTAAGCTTGAAAATAATTCTTGGTTATATGTTCATGCCGCTAGTATATATTTTAGGTGTACCACAACAAGATATCTTACAAGTAGGGCAATTATTAGGGACGAAAATATCTCTAAATGAATTTATAGCTTATTTAGATCTTACAAAACTAATTTCAGAGGGTATACTAACTCAAAAATCAATAATCATTTCATCATTTATACTATGTGGCTTTGCAAACTTTGGAAGTATAGCCATTCAGGTAGGTGGACTCTCTCAAATGGCACCAGAAAGAAAATCAGATTTAGCCGCATTAGGATTAAAAGCTATGCTATGCGGTGCACTTACATCTCTTATATCTGGATGCATTGCAGGGATTTTGGTTTAAGTTTGATTTGAGTTTTATTTAAGTCAAAGATTTATAACAGGGCTGAGAAACATAAGAATCATTTGCTGCGAGATACCTTTCATGAACAGACGATGGCTCTATATAGGAATCTCCAACCTTAGCTTTCTTTCTAAAATCATCTACACCAGAATATAGTGTATATTGTTCAACATATTTTTTAGACGCTTTAAGTCCTTTAATACGAGTCATCGCTGCAGAATACAAATCAGAACTATTGTTAGCTAAAGAATCTGGATCCTTCTTTAAATACTCACCTAAAGGCATATGAGAACCATCATCCATTACAACATCAAGAACCCTGTCAGGAACAGCATCTGAATACCCATCCTTAAACTCACCACAAGAATATCTCCAAGTTTCTTGAGTAAATGATGTCCCTGGAAGTTTATTATATAAACTAACAGCTTTATCAAACAATTCAAGTTCTGATTTTGTTTTAAGATCATCCATAGTTAAGCCAGATCTTTGAAGAATATATTGAACAGATTTAAGAGGACCCTCTACAAGAGGATACTTATTAGTTGCGCCATGATGAAGAGTAATATCGGAGTAAATAAAGAGCGCTGTTAATGCACCTTTTGGAGAAAAACCAGTTTTAATTTCACCTTTTTCATCTTCAAACAGCCTTATTTCTTTTACAAAAGACATAACATCTTCTATATCCCACTTTGGGAATCCTCCAGTAAACGTATGATCACCAAGTCTATTATATTCAACGTAATCCCCAAGAATCTTCAGCAAATGATATCCAAAATTATGTTTACCTAGAATATCTATAATCTTATTAATTTCTTCAGTAGCTCTTTCTTCACCAAATTGATCTACTAAAACTTTTCTTATTTCAGAAGTTTTATCTTGTAAAAGATTCATTGATTCTTCATTATTCCTAAATCCAGATTTAATTTGTTCAGAAAAATGACTGAAAGCAAGATGTCCATAGTCGTGAAATTCTCCCGTAAGAGGAAGAGCATACTTCATTTCATTAAGAGCAGCTTTAATTCTAGGATTTTGAGTATTTTGATTTAGTTGATAAAACAAAGGTAACATGAGTGCTGAAACGGCTCTACAGTGCTCTTTTCTATTTTGTTTATATCTATCACTTCTGTCTTCATTAAACGGAGTAGATATACCAGTTTGAGTAACTTTAGCAATATATTTATTTATAGTAGTTTCATCCAAAGCAGCATAAATATTCCTTAAATCACTATTAGCATACTCACCTATTAACTCCTCATAAGGGAAAGATTGAAAGGTTTCAGGCCTATTTGCCATCATATCTCTTATATATGGAAATAAAGTTTTTGAAGCCTTATCCATATCTAATTTATATTCAATATATTCTTCATGTTTAGTCCCAAGCTTATCTGGTCTTATAAAATTTTGTAGTGATTGAAACTTAAATCCTAAAAATGCAAATCCCGCACCAATTGCTCTAAAACCCATAGCAAGATTATATACAGCACCACCCATTTCTACACCTAAACCTTTTACAGCTAACATTAGATTATTTAGCCCTAGAACTGGTGCAGCAATTCTCTTTAACCACCCCTCTGCTCTCATTAAAGGATCTTCATATTTTTTTCTAGCACCAAACTCACCAGCACGTTTAATAACCATATTGCCATCCCTAAATAATGAGACTTGATTAATGCCTGAGAGAATTGCATAGGGGAAATAAGCCATTGATTGAACTCTTTCTGATATAAAGTTTTGAGCAACTGACATGGCAGTTAGAATCGATCCACCAGATATTAAATGTCCACCAACTGTTTGAAATGCAGCAAATGGTTCCTCTTTAAAGAGAAGGCTAGTATTGTTCCAGTTTTTTAAAGAGCTAATAACACCTTGCTCAAGTGGAGCTAAAAACTTTAGAAAAGGAAGATTACCAATAATAGGCTTATGAACATCTGTAACTGTTTCAAATTCTCTTCTTCTAGCATCACCCATACCAAGAGACTGAGTACCATCAAATATTGAAAATAGCCCAAGACCAAAGAACTTTTTAAAATCAAGAGTAGCACTAACTGCAGACATTCCTAAGGCACCAGCAAACCACGTCAAACTATCTTGCGAAAGTCCAGTTAAAGCTCCACCAATACCAGAAAAAAGATATGATCTATTCAAACCTTTATATTCTTCTTCATTCTCTGTACCACTAAATGAATTAGACAAAAGTTTTCCGCCAGAGGAAAAAAGAGAAACAGCACCCAATAAATCAAACAATACAGCTCCACCAGTAGCAACTCCACGTACTATTTTTTTTCTTTTCAACTTGTCTGGATTTTCAATTTTATGATTGACTATTTCTAAACCATACTCTTCACATTCTTTAGAAAAAGCTTTCAGATCAGAGTATTCGATAACACCATCTTCTTTTAAACGCTTAACATTAATTCTTTTAGAGATTGCTTCTGGTAAATTCTCATAATCTACACAAGCAGGCAACTCTTCACCTTTAAACTTATGCTTAACTCCATACACACCTCCCCCATTTTGATAAGCTGATTTAGCAATGGTGGGAGCTGAGGTCATTATTCACCCTGTTTTTTCTTGAACCTACTATATTTAGTGCTTAAATGTGTCATAAAATTTCAATTACACTATATATACTAGGGTAAAAAAATGCTAAATTCAAGTTTTTAAATTATAATTTTATATTTAAGGAATATGGTATTTACGCTCTTAACCTGATTAGATAATTTCGTATTGATTTTTAGAGGATCATCTCGCTCACTGGCAAATAAAAGGATCCGTCCGATTTCCTGCCTTCCAAGGAGGAAACGAAGTTTCCCGAAGGAGGGACTCGGCGGATCCGATAGATAGTTACTTTCAGCAATAGGAGGCTTCAACTTGTTTGAAGCCTCACAAATGAAATCTACCCCCAACCGGATTTGAACCGGTGAATTTATATCGTAAGAGGTTACTTTTTCTCTAATTTAACCTGTTTATAACCTAAGTCCTGTATATTTCCCAGACGTAGCAAATCGTTACTCATAAGGAAGATTACAATGAAAAAGATTTTAAGTCTAATCATGACATTATCAATACTTTCAGCCCAGGCAGAAACAGTTCCTGTCTATGCAGATGACCGTGCATATATATTTACAAATACTAGTACTGACTCTGTCGGAACAATTGATTTTACTGGTCTTGCATTTGGCGAGGAGCTATCAACTGACGATCTAGTAACACTCCTTGGCGGAAGAATTAGAAAAGTAAAAAG
>Ga0105164_10000305_pt1 | contig 36746 bp, 35 predicted proteins | sample VDWuncwatermetaG_FD_89674 | JGI IMG/M metagenome (GOLD analysis project Ga0105164, IMG submission 89674) | Wastewater microbial communities from Netherlands to study Microbial Dark Matter (Phase II) - VDW unchlorinated drinking water | ecosystem: Environmental > Aquatic > Freshwater > Drinking...
AAATAAATCAGAACGGTTAAGAAAAAGAGGCTGTATAACTAACAAATCTTATGAAAGGATTTCCATGCAACCCTGACATTTTTGTCTTGCAGTTAACATGACATATTGACTTTGCTGCGACAGTATTTTATTATCAAAAAAGATAACACATTGAATCTTCAATAAAATTTAACTATTTTCTGCTTTTATCCTTTAGTATCTTTCTCAGCTCCTCAATCTCTTTTTCCATCTGTTCAAACCGTTTTGCAATCGGGTCTGGCATGTGGATGTGATCCATAAGAAGATTATCAAATTTTTTATCCTTTATCCTTACAACCCGACCAGGAATGCCGACAACAGTTGAATAAGGAGGAACATCCTGCAGCACAACAGAATTTGCGCCTATCCTTACATGGTCTCCAATCCTGATTGCGCCAAGTATCTTTGCGCCTGTGCCAATAACAACATTATTTCCTATTGTAGGATGCCTCTTTCCGCGCTCTTTTCCTGTGCCGCCGAGCGTTACCCCCTGAAAGAGCGTTACATTATCACCAATCTCCGATGTCTCGCCGATTACAACACCCATGCCGTGGTCTATGAAAAATCCCTTGCCGATTGTTGCGCCAGGATGTATCTCAATGCCAGTAAAAAATCTGCAGAACTGGGACAAAAGTCTCGGGATAAAGGGCACCTTATTGTTCCATAGCCAGTGCGAAACCCTGTGGCAGAGTAGCGCATGCAATCCTGCATAGGTTAATATAACCTCAAGGTAGCTTGTTGCAGCAGGATCCCTTTCAAAGACCGCCTTAATATCATCTCTTAATCTATTAAACATCTATTTTCCTGTTTTTTCTAAAATACAAATTGAGTACGCTGCTATCCCCTCTCCCTTTCCAATAAACCCCATTTTCTCATTAGTTGTTGCCTTTATATTTATAGCGCCTTTTGAGATTTTTGCAGCATCTGAGATCTTATCAATCATCTTATCAACATGAGGTGCAAACTTAGGCGCCTCAGCAATTATAACAGAATCTATATTTACTATGCTATATCCCTTCTCATCAATAGTCTTAACACATCTCTTTAAAAGTTCAAGGCTTGATATATCTTTATATGCAGGGTCAGTATTCGGAAAGTGTCTGCCAATATCCCCTTCTCCTGCTGCGCCAAGCAGCGCATCGCATATTGCATGAAGAAGGACATCAGCATCTGAATGGCCTGAAAGACCCTTATCGAAGGGTATCTTTACGCCGCCTATTATAAGCCTTCTATCTTTACTAAATGAATGGACATCATAACCAATGCCTGCCCTTATCATCCTTTTCCCCTGCTCTTATAAATCATCTCTGCAAACAACATATCCTCTGGTGTTGTAATCTTTATATTCTCGTAGCTGTCCATTATAACCTTTATCTTATAGCCGAGACGCTCCACTAAAGAAGCATCATCAGTTCCATAGTAGTCATTGATATATGCCTTGTTATACGCCTCATTTATAATCTTATACTTAAATGTCTGCGGTGTCTGGATAAGCCATAAGTGAGCCCTGTTCATTGTTGCCTCAACAAGCATATCATTTGAAACCCTTTTTATTGTATCCTTTGCCGGAACACCTGCAACAACACCATATGCTTCCTTAGCAAGCTCAATTGATTTTCTTATAATATCCTTGCCTATAAAAGGCCTTACACCGTCATGGACAATAACAAAGGCTGTATCATCAGAAAGCAGTTTTAAGCCATTATAAACAGAATCCTGCCTTTCCTTTCCTCCTGCTATAACCTTTGTCACCTTGTGTATTTTATATCTTTCAACTATGTTGGCAAGGCAAAACTCCTCTTCGCCTCTCGGCACAATAATTATTATCTCATTGACCTCATCTATCCCTTCAAATACCTTTAATGTATGCGCAAGCACAGGCATATCGCCAAGCATAAGAAACTGCTTCTGTCTATCCTTAGCCATCCTTTTTCCCATGCCTGCAGCAGGAATCAGGACAGATACTTTATCATTCTTTTTACCGGCCATTATCTATTATCCTTTTGCATAATGCATTTCTTCCCTGTCGCTCTCCTCTCTTAATCTTGTAAATATCATCCTGCCGGCAGTTGTCTGCAGAACGCTTGTAACAATCACCTCAACATTCCTGCCGATTAATCTCCTTGCCTCATCAACTACTATCATTGTCCCGTCGTCAAGATATGCAACACCCTGGCCCGGCTCTTTTCCTTCCTTGAGTATAAAGACCTTCATGGTCTCGCCTGGAAGGACAATCGGCCTTAGGGCATTGCAAAGCTCATTTATGTTCAGCACTGTAACACCCTGCAGTTCAGCAATCTTATTAAGGTTCAGGTCATTTGTTATGACCTTTGCCTTCGTATCCTTTGCAAGGGCAACTAACTTTGAATCTACCTCTTTTATATTCGGAAAATCTTCATCAACAATATTAACTTCTATATTTGCTATCTTCTGCATCCTGTGAAGTATATCAAGCCCCCTCCTTCCCCTTGCACGTTTTAATGAATCAGAGGAGTCTGCAATATGCTGAAGTTCAACGAGGATAAACCTTGGAATAACAAATACACCTTCCATAAACCCTGTCTCGCACAAATCCGCAATCCTGCCGTCAATTATTACGCTGGTATCAAGGATTTTATTTGCTGTGCTGTATGTAGCAGGGCCGCTGACTATGCCCTTTAAGTTTGCAAACTTAACCTCGCTGCCAACCTTGATTCCAATAACTATGCCAAGATAGGTCATAATGCCTAAGAGAAAGGATTTTACTAAAATAATTATGCCTTGGCTGTCATGAAAGATTGAGTTAAACGGCGCTGAAATCAGGTATGCTGCAATTAATCCAATTACACCGCCTATAACAGCGCCGCTGATATACCTGACAGACGCCCTCTTTAAGGCAAGCTCAATAATGATGCCAATAGCGCAGACTATAATGCCAATAATAGCGCCGATCACAGAAAAACCTGCAATGCCTTCATACTTTGAATATGTAACAGAACCTATCAAGATGCAAAGCAGAACAAAAATTCCACGAATAATATTTATTCCCATAAGTCCTTCTCCCTTTTATTATTTATTAGTCCGGTGTTATTGTTAAATACAAAGTATTACCGCGCCTGTTTATTAATAATAATACTGTATCTTCTTTTTTTATCTTTGAAACAATATTCCTGTAATCAGCAGTATTGCTTATCCTTTTCTTATTAATCTCCTGAATCACATCGCCTCTTCGCATGCCTGCTTCTGCTGCCGGGCTCCCGGGCTCAATATAAGCAACTACAACACCCTTTGCATTAGAAGGAAGTTCAAGCTGTCTTGTAATATCAGGTGTTACATTTTCAACCTTAATGTTTGCAAAAACATTTTTATATGCGTCAAATTCCTCCTTTTCCATACCCCTGCCCAATTTGGCAGTATCCTTTGGAAGTTCCCCGATTATAACATCTAATTCCTTTTCCGTCTTATCCCTAACCACCTTAATCTTGACCTTTGTCCCAATTGGTGTCTGGGCAATGATATTCCTTAAATGCGCTGCATTTTCAATATTCTTGCCATTAACGCTGATAATTACATCGCCGCGATGTATTCCGCCTTTTTCTGCAGGGCTGGCCTTTACAACATCATTTACAAGGGCGCCTCTTGCCTCCTTTAAACCAAATTGATTAGCAAGCTCTGAATTAAGCTGCTGCACAGAAACACCGAGCCACCCTCTGGTTACCTTTCCGGACTTAATAAGGCTGTCCATTACGCTCTTTACCATATTAGAGGGCACGGCAAAACCTATCCCCTGATATCCGCCGCTCTGGCTGAAGATTGCTGTATTGATGCCGATAAGCGCCCCTCTTATGTTTACCAATGCCCCTCCTGAATTGCCAGGATTTATAGCAGCATCTGTCTGGATAAAATCCTCATAATCTGCTATGCCAACATTAGCCCTTCCAACAGCGCTTATTATGCCCATTGTAACTGTCTGATTAAGGCCAAAGGGATTGCCAACAGCTATAGCAAACTCCCCTACCTGAAGTTTGTCAGAATCGCCCCAAACAATTGTTGGAAGATTATTTTCCTCAATCTTAATAACAGCAATCTCTGTTTTTGGGTCAGCGCCGATCAGCTTTGCCTTAAACTCCCTTTTATCAGATAAAAACACCTTAATCTGCTCTGCATTGTCAACAACATGATTATTTGTGACTATGTATCCATCTGATGATACTATAACACCTGAGGCAAGGCTCGGCCTCTTTTTCGGCTCACTTTCTCTTAAAAACTCATCCCCAAAAAACCTCCTGAAAAAAGGGTCGTCAAAAAATGGAGAGGCCTGCTGGCTTGGGGTTTTAATTAAAGTGGATATATTAACAACTGCCGGCGTTACTGCCTTTGCTATCTCAACAAATGCCTGGCCTGTCTGTGCAAGCTGTTCCGTTGCCTTTGGGGGAACAGGCTGGCTGTCCTTTGCCTGGCCAAACGGAATCAATCCATAGTGCGCAGAAAGGATTAAACCAATCATCAAACCAACAAAAATAAGCAATATAGAATATAAAAGCCAATGAGTCCTATGATACTTATGCATGAAGTCCGACCTCCAAAAACCTGAAAAAATTTATATTATAAACTTATCATATTATATTATAATGTTATCAATAAAGTAAATATTTTTATTTGACATTTCAGTATATATAACAATATAATCTCTTATTGTAGGCGTTATACCAGCCTATAGGGGCATGGCATGCCCCTACTATAAAAATACAGAAAGGAGCAGTATCTAAATGAAAAGAATAATAGTAGTTGTTATCAGCCTTCTTGCAGTAGCCTTTACACTGCACAATGCCAATGGAGAGGAGAAAAAGAAGATGCAGACGCAAAAGAAAGAAAGGATTGCAGTGATTGAAACCAATAAGGGGACAATCAAGTTTAAACTCTTTGAGAATGACGCGCCAATCACAGCAAAGAATTTTATAGACCTTGCAAATAAAGGCTTCTATAATAATCTTAAATTCCACAGGGTAGAGCCTAATTTTGTAATACAGGGCGGGGACCCGAAGGGAGACGGTTCAGGCGGGTCTGAAAAAACAATACCGCTTGAGGTCACGCCAAAGCTAAAGCACGATTCAGCAGGCGTTGTTGCAATGGCAAGGACGCCTGATCCAAACAGCGCCTCAAGCCAGTTTTATATTACATTAGAGTCAACACCGTTCCTTGATATGCAGTATGCAGTATTTGGAAAGGTTGTTGAAGGGCTTGATGTAGTAAAGAATATCAGGGTTGGAGATGTAATGAAGAAGGTAACAATAGCTGATAAATAACAGGCTGTTGAAAAAGTCATCAACAGCCTTGATTGTTAGGTTTTTCAACAATCTGATAATTACCGATAAATTAACTGATGACAGTTAAAAAATCAGCAAAAACAAAAAAGGGCATCGCAGCATCTGGCAATACTCTTAAAAAAAAGAGTATGCTGGATGCCCTTATCTATAAAAACAAAATACTCGCTGCAATAAATAACATTGCAATTGATATTGGGAGGCCTCTTCACTTAGAAGAGCTCTTAAACACTGCGCAGGAAGAGATACTAAACCTTTTAAAGATTAATAAATCTATAATCTACCTTGTAAAGAATAATAGATTAGAGGCAATAACATACCGCGGTATTAATGAGGACTTTGTCAGTCAGGTTAAAACAATAAATGTAGGCAACGGGCCTGCTGGAAAGGCTGTTAATACAAAAAAGATAGTAATAGTTGATGATATTTTATCCTCTCATTGCGAGATAATGAATATCTCAAATATAAAGGGAGTTAAAGGATGCATATTTATACCCTTAAAATCAAAAGAGAGGGTTATGGGAGTATTAACTTTATGCCTTGAAAGACCAAATCCTATAATCAAAGAGATAAATCTTCTTGAATCAATAAGCAATCATGTGGGCACATTAATAGAAAATGCGCTTTTGTTCAAAGAAAAAGAACAGGCTTATGAAGAGCTTAAGGCAATACAGGACAGGCTTGTACAGATGGAAACGCTCATTGCAATTGGAAAATTAACAACAGGCTTAGCGCATGAGATCGCAACACCGCTAAACATCATCTCTGGCAGGGCGGAATATCTTTTATCCGAACTCGGCGAGACTGATATAAGAACGGAAAATCTTAAAGTAATCATTTCTCAGATTGAACGAATAACAGAATTAGTAAAGAGGCTTCTGACGCTTGCAGGCAGCGAAAAGGCAAAGATAGAGAATGTAAACATAAACAATGTTATCAGCGACATGCTCGCCTTTATGGAGAGAAAGATTATAAACACCGGCATAAATATTGAAACCTTTCTTGGCGACAATCTTCCATCTATAAAAATCAACCAGCACAGGCTGCAGCAGGTATTTATTAATATCATTTCAAATTCTATTGATGCAACACAAAGAGGCGGGAAGATATCATTGAGAACCTATTTAATCATGGAAGAGGCCAAACCCAGCATCATACCATCACGGCATCGTTCCTTTATCTGCGCAGAGATATCTGATACCGGCTGCGGCATAGAAGAAAAACATCTTAATAAGATATTTGATCCCTTCTTTACAACAAAAAAGTCAGGAGAAGGCACCGGCCTCGGCTTAGCTATTACAAAGAGCATTATAGAAGAATACGGCGGCGATATAGAGGTAAAGAGCAGCGCCGGCAAAGGCACATCATTTATTATAAGACTGCCTGCAGAGGAATAATATGAAAAGCATACTTATAATAGAAGACGACTTAGAGATGATTGAATTACTAAGGGATTATCTAAAAAAAAATGGGTACAAAGTAGACTCTGCCGCTAATGCCATTGACGCGATAAGAAATGTGGAAGAAACAGATTATGACCTGATTATAAGCGACCTGATGATGAAGGAGATAAACGGCCTTGACCTGTTAGAAACAATCAAAAAGATAAGGAATGATGCTGTGGTTATAATAATCACTGCCTTTGGAACAATTGAGACAGCAGTAGAGGCAATAAAACGCGGTGCATACCATTTTATTACAAAGCCGTTTAAGCTGTCAGATATGAATATAATAATTGAAAAGGCTATTGAAGAAAAGCGAATTAAAAAAGAGAATCTCCTTTTAAGAGAGGCTGTTGAAAAGAGATATCAATTTGAAAATATCATTGGAAGAAGCAAGACAATGCTTGAGGTCTTTGAGCTTATTAAAAGGGTATCTGCAACAAACAGCAATGTTATCATATACGGAGAAAGCGGGACAGGAAAGGAGCTTGTTGCAAAGGCGGTTCATTTTAACAGCCCGAGAAAAAAGATGCCCTTTATTGCAATAAACTGCAGCGCCATACCTGACGGCCTGCTTGAGAGCGAGCTATTCGGGCATCTGAAAGGTTCTTTTACAGGCGCGCATATCACAAAAAAAGGGCTATTTGAAGAGGCTAATGGAGGAAGCATCTTTTTAGATGAGATTGGAGACATGAGCCTGAATATCCAGGCAAAACTTTTGCGCGTTATAGAAAATAAGGAGATACGGCCTGTTGGCGGAAATGAATTCAAAAAGGTTGACACAAGAATCATTGCTGCTACGCATAAGGACATTGAAGGCGAGGTTAAAAAAAAGCTGTTCAGAGAAGATCTTTATTACAGGCTCAATGTAATTCCGATTAAACTGCCGAACCTTGCTGAGCGAAAAGAGGATATACCGATCTTAGCAGAATACTTCTTAAAGAAATATTCTCTTGAAATAAATACAGCAGTAAAAGGCATTACTAAAGAGGCGGTGGATATATTAATAAGGCATAACTGGATAGGAAATGTAAGGGAGCTTGAAAATGTAATTGAGCGGTCTGTTGCCTTATCAAGGCATTTTGTCATTCAGCCGACAGACCTGCCTGATTATCTGCAAAAAAATGAGGCTAATATACTAAAGAGCGCAGTAGAAAAAAGGATTCGCTTAAATGAATTTGAAGAATTTTATATAAAAAGCATATTACATGAGGTAGACGGCGATAAGAACAAGGCAGCGGCAATATTAGGCATAAATAAAAGGACCCTTTACAGAAAGATGAAAAAATGAGCAATGTAATAACAATGATACTTGCCGGAGGCGCTGGCACAAGACTTGAGCCTTTAACAAAAGAAAGGGCAAAGCCGGCAGTTCCATTTGGAGGCCGCTACCGCATTATTGACTTTGTTTTAAGCAACTTTGTCAATTCCGGTTTTTTCAAGATAAAGATATTAACCCAGATCATGGCGTCATCCCTGATTGAGCATATAGACCGCGCATGGCAGCTATCCTCTGTAGTAGGGCAGTATATTAACCCCGTGCCGGCACAGATGAGAAAAGGCGCCCACTGGTACCTCGGCACAGCAGATGCAGTATATCAGAATCTGAATATAATCCGTGATGAAGAGCCTGACTATGTCTGCATCTTTGGAGGCGACCATATTTATAAGATGGATGTAGGACAGATGCTCCGTTATCATATACAGAAAAAGGCGGATGTAACTGTAGCAACTGTGCCTGTGCCGGTTTCCGAGGCGTCTGCATTTGGCGTAATTGAGGTTGAAAATGACTGGAGGATAAAGGGATTTGAAGAGAAACCAAAGACCCCAACGTCCATACCAGGAAGGCCCAAGAAGGCGCTTGCATCAATGGGAAATTATATCTTTAATCCAAGGATATTGATAGAAGAGCTTGAAAGGGATGCAGCCAATAAGGATTCTTCTCACGATTTCGGAAAAGATATCCTTCCTTCAATGATTAATAACAAAAACGCCTTTGCATATAATTTTACCGCAAATACAATAACAGGCATGTCAAAGGCTGAAAGAGGCTACTGGCGTGATGTAGGAACAATAGATTCATACTGGACAGCCAATATGGACCTGATAACTGTTACACCTCTCTTTAATCTTTACAACTACAAATGGCCTATCAGGACATATTATCCGTCTTACCCTCCTGCAAAATTTGTCTTTGCAGAGAAAGGACAAAGGATGGGGATTGCAACAGACTCCATGGTCTGCGAGGGATGCATAATCAGCGGCGGACATATAGACAAGAGCATCCTCTCGCCGCGAGTCAGGATAAACAGCTATTCCTTTGTAACAGAATCTATCTTAATGGAAGACGTTGAGATTGGAAGATACGCAAAGATTAAGAGGGCAATCATTGATAAAGGCGTAAAGATTCCGTCTGATATGCGAATAGGCTATGATATTGAAGAGGACAAGAAAAAATTCTATGTTTCGCCGAATGGGATTGTAGTAATATCAAAAGGAACTATCCTTGAGTAACGGCTTTGCCGTTAACATAAAATCTTAGATTTCTATGACCAAACATCTAAAAATAGCATTTCTGTGGCACATGCATCAGCCCTATTATATTGACCCTTTAACAAACAGGGCATCAATGCCATGGGTAAGGCTTCATGGGATAAAGAGCTATTACGACATGATTGCAATACTGGATGAGTTCCCCGGCATAAGGGTCAACTTCAATCTTGTGCCAGCCCTCTTAAAACAGCTTACTGCGTATACAGACAATAATATAAAAGATACTTTTTGGGAGTATTCAATAAAATCTGCATCAGATTTAACTGAGGCTGAAAGAAGGTTTATCCTTACCAATTTCTTTATGATAAATTGGGAAACTGCGATAATGCCTCATAAAGGCTATCTGCGTCTGCTTGAAAAAAGGGGCAGGCATATATATCATCATACAATAGACGATGCAATAAAAAACTTTAATGATAATGATATAAGGGATCTGCAGGCATGGTTCAATCTTGCATGGTTTGGTTTTAAGGCAGATGAGAAATATGAAGAGATAAGAGAGCTAAAGAAGAAGGGAAGAAGCTTCTCTGAGGATGAAAAAAACAGCATCCTTAATATACAGTCAGAAATTTTAAAAAAAATAATCCCTCTTTATAAAACAGCAGAGGAAAGGGGGCAGATAGAGATTAGCACATCTCCATTTTATCATCCTATTATGCCTCTTCTATATAATACAGAGATTTCAAGACGCTCCCTTCCGGACAATCCCATGCCTGAAAAATTCAGCAATCCTGATGACGTCAGCTCTCAGATAAGACTGGCAATAGAGTATCATGAAAAGGTCTTTGGAAAAAAACCTGCCGGCATATGGCCGTCAGAAGGCTCTGTGTGCCCTGAGATTATCCCTATCCTGCACAAAGCCGGCATCAAGTGGACTGCCACAGATGAAGGAATACTTTTTAAGACAATAGGAAAAAAGGACAAAGCAGGATACTTATACAAGCCTTATAAGGCCGTCTACCATGATACAGAAATAGCAACTATATTCAGGGATCAGGGACTCTCTGACCTTCTTGGTTTTACATATTCTAAAAACCCGCAGGCTGCTGCTGCAAATGACCTTATCCAGCACTTTTATGAGATAAAAAATGCCTTATCAGACGATTCCCATCTTGTTTCAATAATACTTGACGGCGAAAACCCATGGGAGCACTATCCGAATAACGGCGGTGATTTCCTGAGAAACCTCTATAAAGGACTGTCAGATGCTGATGGGCTTGAGACTGTAAGGATTAATGACTATCTTAATGAAAACCCGCCTTCAGATACACTGGAGAATATCCATTCAGGCTCATGGATAAACAGCAACTTTGCTATATGGATAGGCTCATATGAAAAGAATCTTGGATGGGACTATTTAAAAAGGACAAGAGAGTTTTTGAAAGAGGCGGAGGGCACAGGCCAATATTCTTTAGATGATATAAACAAATGCTGCGAAGCTATATATATGGCAGAGGGAAGCGACTGGTTCTGGTGGTATGGGGATGATTTTTTCAGTGATAATGACGAGGAGTTTGACAGGATATTCAGGACGCATCTTTCCAATGTTTACAGAATATTAAAAAATGATGTGCCATCTTATCTTGAAACACCGATTATACAGTTCCATGAGGTAATGCCTGAAAAGGCGCCGGTTGGTTTTATAACACCTTTAATTGACGGAAGGGTAACAGATTATTTTGAATGGCTTGAGGCAGGCTGTATAATAAGCTCCCGGCACAGAGGCACAATGTATAAGACAGAGAGATTCCTTGAGGAGATATATTACGGCTTTGACCTGAATAAACTCTACATACGCATTGACCCGATTCTTAATATAGAGCTTGAAGATGATTTAAAAGCAGAGATCATCATCTTTGACAATGAAGAGTTTAGATTAGTATTCCCATTTGGGAAAAAGGATGTAAGTTCATACACACTTATCAGGGCATTTAACGGTAAAACAGAAAAGATAAAGGATATAGAAAGCATCAAGGCAGACAAGATAATTGAATTATCCATCCCATTTTCTGAATTAAACCTAAAAACAGGGGAAAATGTAAAGATAAACATAAAACTTGAAAAAAATGATATTGAAATAGAGCGCTACCCCCAGAAGGGTTTTATACTGCTCACTGTGCCTGATGAAAATTTTGAAAGAATCATGTGGAGGGTTTAATGGCAAAGATAAATCTTCTCCTTGGCATACATAATCACCAGCCTGTTGGAAATTTTGACAATGTGTTTAAAGATGCGTATGAAAAATGCTATCTCCCCTTCATCCAAGCCCTTGAAAGCCATCCGAAGATAAGGCTCACGCTTCACTACACAGGGCCTTTATGGGAATGGATAGAATTTAATGCGCCTGATTTTTTTGAAAGGATTAATGCCCTTGTTAGTAAAAATCAAATAGAGCTCCTGACAGGCGGATTTTATGAACCAATTCTGCCGATGATTCCTGAGACAGATGCAATAGGCCAGATAAGGCTGCACACGAGATTTATAAAAGAAAGATTCGGATATAACCCAACAGGACTATGGCTTGCTGAAAGGGTCTGGGACCCTTCCCTGCCAAAGCTCCTCTCTGCTTCAGATATAAGATATACCATTCTTGATGAATCCCATTTCACTTATGCAGGCCTGAAACACAAAGATATTTATGGCTACTATCTGACCGAAAGGGAAAACTCTGCCATAGCAATATTTCCAATTGACAAAACCCTTAGATATTTTATTCCTTTTAAGCTGCCTGAAGAGACAATAGATTACCTTAAAAGAACCGCAGACGAAAAAGGGGAGATAGGCATTACATATGCAGACGACGGAGAGAAATTCGGCGTGTGGCCAGGCACATATAAATGGGTCTTCGAGGAGAGATGGCTTGAGAAATTCTTTGATGCCCTTGATGAGAATTCTGACTGGATTAATCTTATGACCTTTAGCGAATTCCTTGATAAATATCCTCCCACAGGCAGGGTTTATCTTCCAACTGCATCATACGAAGAGATGATGGAATGGGCTTTGCCTGCAGAGGCAATTGAAGAATATGAAAAGACTATTGAGGAACTAAAGGCAGCAGGAAAATTGGAGGAATATAAACCTTTTATCAGGGGCGGATTCTGGGATAATTTTCTTGCAAAATATCCAGAGGCAAATAATATGCACAAGAAGATGCTGTATGTAAGCAAGAAGGTAAACAGCGTTTTCAAAGTTAGTGATATAAAAGGAGAGGCTGCAAAAAAAGAGCTTTACCGCAGCCAGTGCAACTGCGCATACTGGCACGGCCTGTTCGGCGGACTCTATCTCAATTATCTGAGACATGCTGTTTATAAGCACCTTATTCTGTCTGAAAATGCAGCAGATGAAAAAATGCACAAAGAAAAGGACAGCTATCTTGAAGCTGAAACAATTGATTACAACAGCGATGGATTCAAAGAGATATTAATCAGCAATCCATATATAAATGCCTATTTATCACCTAACTACGGGGGCAGTATTGTTGAAATAGACTTTAAACCAAAGGCATTTAACATCTCAAATCTACTTGCAAGACGCAAGGAGGGCTATCATTATAAATTAAAGGCTGCAAAAAATAACACAGGCAGTTCAGCAGAACCTGTCTCAATACATCATATAGTAAAATCCAAAGAAGAAGGGCTTGAAGGGCTTTTGTATTATGACTGGCACAACCGCTACTCTTTTTTGGACCATTTTATTGATTCATCTACAACACTTGAGGCATTTACAGAATGTAATTATAAAGAGCTCGGTGATTTTGTAAATCAACCGTATACTATTGAAGAATTTTCTTTTTTTAAAGACAGGGCAGATGGTTATATAATTTTAAAGAGAGACGGAGCAGTCTATACTGGAAAAAATACTATTCCTATAACTGTTAGAAAAAGATTTTCCTTTAATGAAAATAGTGGTATGATAAATGCAAGTTATTCCTTGACAAACAGGGGAATAATTCCCATTGAATCCTTCTTTGGCATAGAATTTAATTTTACACTTTTAGCAGGAAATGATGAAAGCAGGTATTTCATCCTTCAGGATAAGGAAGGTGAAAAAAGGCAGATGGCAGTATCAGGCGATTATGATGACATTAATAAAATTTCCCTTGTTGATGAATGGTCCGGAATAAAAGTGGATTTATCCTATTCTGTAAGCTCAAGATTGTGGATATATCCAGTAGAAACCATATCGCAGTCTGAGGAGGGCTTTGAACGCACATATCAGGGGACATCATTTTTGCCTTCATGGAGATTGAACCTGAAGCCAAAAGAGGAATGGGAGACAGGGATAAAAATACATATTATACAAACTAAATAGTTGCTATGGTCTCAAAATTGAATTGAATTGAATTAACTTCACCACTGTCATTCCCGCAGCGATTTTGAGCGGGAATCCAGCCTGCCTGTCGGCGGATAGGAAAAAGACAAGACTGGATTCCTGCCAGAGACATGCAGGAATGACAAAAAGTGTAAAGATAATTTAGGAGACACCACATTAGTTATGTGTAATTTAGAATTCAACTTATGGGAGGTAGTTAATGCCTGAATTAAGAAAAGACCCTATCATCGGCAGATGGGTTATAATATCTACAGGACGGGGGAAGAGGCCGTCCAATTTCACACATAAACGTGAGGATATACTAAAAGGAGGCTTCTGCCCATTCTGCCCTGGTAACGAGGATAAGACGCCGCCAGAGGTGCTTTCCTACAGAAACGATGGTTCAAAGCCGAATACACCTAACTGGTCTGTTCGGGTTGTGCCGAATAAATTCCCTGCTTTGCAGATTGAAGGCTATTTGCACAGGGAAGGCGTCGGCATATTTGACAAGATGAGCGGTATCGGAGCGCATGAAGTAATTATTGAATCACCTGAGCATACAGAAAGCCTTGCAACCCTTCCCATTAAACAGGTTGAGAATGTCCTCTGGGCATTCAGGGACAGGATGATGGATTTAAAAAAGGATACAAGATTCCGCTATATATTGATATTCAAAAATCAGGGTTTTGAAGCAGGTGCAACATTAGAACATCCTCATTCCCAGCTCATTGCACTGCCAATTATCCCGAGCCTGGTAGCAGAGGAGATGAAAGGCGCAAAGGAATATTATGAATATAAGGAGAGGTGCATATTCTGCGATATTGTTCGTCAGGAGACAACAGACAGGAGCCGTGTTGTTGCAGAAAACAATGAATTCGTAACCCTCTCACCTTATGCCCCAAGGTTCCCCTTTGAAACATGGATACTGCCAAAGATACATGATTCATCTTTTGAAGACATACAAAAGCAAAATATGGAGAATCTTGCAAGGATACTTTCTGAATCATTAAAGAGGATGAGCAGGGTATTGAATGACCCGCCATATAATTTTATCATACATAATTCTCCTTTAAAAGATGGAAAAACAACATACGAAGACTATTATCACTGGCACATAGAGATAATGCCAAAACTAACGCATGTTGCAGGTTTTGAGGCAGGCTCTGGTTTTTATATCAATCCAACCCCTCCTGAAGAGGCGGCAAGGTACCTTAAGGAAGCAGAGATATGAAGATAGTCTTTGTGTCATCTGAAGTGGCGCCGTTCTCAAAAACAGGCGGCCTGGCTGATGTTGCTGCTGCCCTGCCAAAGGCATTAGAAAAGCTTGGTCATAAGATTTACATAATTACGCCAAAATATAAGACCATAGATGAGAAAAAATTTGACCTCGTATCCACAGGCAGGCATATTGAGGCGCCTATCTCAAGTAAAAGAGTGCCTGCTCAGATATTAAGCGGAAGGCTCGGAAAGGATATAACTGTTTATTTTACCAAAAAAGATGAATATTATAACCGCGATTATATCTATTCAACCCCTCAGGGAGACTATCTTGACAATGCAGAAAGATTTGTTTTCTTTTCTAAGGCAGCGCTTGAGGCAATTAATGCGCTTGATTTAAATCCTGACATAATACACTGCCATGACTGGCAGACAGGGCTTGTGCCTTTATTCTTAAAGACCCATTATAAAGACCATCCTGATTTTCAAAAGGCCAGAACTATTCTTACTATACACAATCTTGGCTACCACGGTTTATTCTGGGCATTGGATATGCATCTTCTGAATCTCGGACCAGAATACTTTGCACCGCAATATTTAGAATTCTTCGGCAAGATAAGCTTCTTAAAGGCAGGTATTGTTTTTTCAGATGTTATTACAACAGTAAGCAAAAAATACCGCGAAGAGATACAAACGGCTGAATATGGCTATGGCTTTGAGGGTTTGTTGAAAGAAAAAGCAGAAAAGCTCTTTGGCATTACCAATGGAATTGATTATGATGAGTGGGACCCTTCAAAAGATAAATTTATAATTGAAAACTACACAATAGATAATTTGAAGGGAAAAAAATCATGCAAAAAGGATTTGCAGAAAACATTCAATCTTCCTCAATCGCCTGACATACCAGTAATTGGCATGATATCAAGGCTCAGCAGCCAGAAAGGATGGGATATATGGGAAGAGGCAGCAGATGATTTGATGAAGATGGATGTCCAGTTTACAATACTTGGAACAGGAGATGAGAAATACCACCATATTGTAAAAAATCTCTCTGATAAATATCCTGATAAGATTAGCGCAATGATAACCTTTGACGACACCCTTGCGCACAAGATTGAGGCAGGCGCTGATATGTTTCTGATGCCTTCAAGATATGAACCATGCGGTCTGAATCAGATGATAAGCCTCAGATATTGCACGATACCAATTGTAAGGGCAACCGGCGGACTTGATGATGTTATAAAAGATTATAATCCTAAAACTAAAACTGGAAACGGCTTCAAGTTTGAAGAATATTCTTCTGAACAATTGTTATGTTCCATTAAAAGAGCGCTTCAAGTCTATTATTCCCGTTCCGAGTGGGATAAAATAATAAAAAATGGCATAAAAAATGACTATTCATGGGATAAATCTGCAATTGAATATGATAAGCTCTATAAAAAAATTCTCCTAAAATAACAGATGGCGCATTTTTACCGTATGTCATTTAATGTCACAAGCTGGACAAATTTGTCATTAAACTACTATCTTCTTGCATAATAAAGAGATTATGACATTTTCAAATATTTAAGAGCTATTTTTGTGACAAAATATACATAAGCACCACTTTCTTAATCCTTTCTTCTAAGAGACAGAAGTCTTCATAAACAATAGGTTATAGGATTATTGTAATAAAATAAATATGGCACAATTCTTGCTTATATTATAAATGTCTAATTATCTTTAAATCTTGCAATAAGAGAGAGGGAAATGAAAAAAGAAAAGATAAATATATTGGCTGTTGATGATGATAAAGAATTCTTAACCCTCCTCCACGATGTACTGAAAGACGAGGGTTATGAAATATCCGTAGCTGAAAGTATGCCTGATGCAATAAAAAAGGTAAAGGATATATTGTTTGACCTGATAATAACAGATAAGAATATGCCTGAGCCAAAGGGCGCTGACCTTATTAATGAGATTAAATCAATCAGCCCTGCTTCCAAAATAATTGTTCTTACTGGATTCGGAGACGTGGAATCGTATCTTGAACTGATGAATCTTGGTATTTATGATTATCTAAACAAGCCCGTTAAAATGTCAGAATTAAAGATAACAATAAGACGGGCATTAAATCTCCAAAATGCGGCTTAGAAAGGAGGCAACAATGAGCAGAAATCTTTTGATTTATGCCAGCGGGTGGGAGGAGAGTTTAGGTAAGGCAATCCTGAAGATAAGAATAGAAGACGAAGAAGATCAAAAGGTCCTGAAAAAAATCAGTCATGTAATTGATGCAAAGGACATGATTGAGGCAGAATACGAGGCGTTTATCCACAGTCTATTTAACGCATACATACTGCATGCAGAGCGGGTAAGGTTTATATCTAATAATAAAGAGTTTGTAGATCAGCTGAATAAGCGGGTTAAGGGAAGCGGATCATTAAGGCCAATGAAAGAACAGTCAAAGAAATTGATAAAAGGCTTCAAAGAGGTAAGGATAGAATTCCTTGAACCAGTAAAAGAGATGGCAATGGCAAGTTAAATATTACTTAAATAGCACCTCCCCAGACAAGAGGGCACAACATATTTCCAAACTTCCCCCCCCCATGTTGTAATGGCCGTAGACCTCCCCTAACTTCCTCATAGGGGTCAAGTCTACGGTCAGTGCCCTTGATAAAAACCAGCAAATCAGATAGTAAAATCACTATAATATGTGCAATATACCAGAATAATATCTGGCATGGAAATGATCTTATTTACCCCTCTTTCTTCTCTCCCATCTTGTCCTTTTTAAGAGCTTTTTGTGCTTATGCTTGCTCATCTTCTTTATCCTCTTTTTAACTACGCTTCCCATAAATCACCTCCTTTACACTTTATATGCTTATTTATATCAGATTATTGTGTTATTAATTTAATAAACAACCTTCGGCTTCGGGGGCCGTCAAATTCGCAAAAGAATATTGACTGCCATGTGCCTAAAACCAGCCTTCCGTCTTTAATAAAAACTGTCTCAGATGCCCCAATAATGCTTGCCTTTATATGCGCTGCAGAATTCCCCTCTGTATGCCTGTAATTACCATTTAATGGCACAATCTCATTAAGCCTTGTTATAATATCCCTGATTACATCAGGGTCAGCATTTTCATTAATCGTTACAGCCGCAGTAGTATGTGGAACATAAACATTACAGATACCCTCTTTAATGCCTGATTTATCTATCACCCCTTGCACCTGAGATGTTATGTCAATAAACTCTATCTGAGACCTTGTTTTGATGTTTATATCAGATAACATAGTTTGCAAAATAGAAAATATCAATAATCAATTTCTTTGTCAATAAGTTTTACCCCTTACCCAGCCTCTGCCTCTGCCTCATACTTTCGTATATTACAACAGATGCAGAAACAGCCACATTCAAGGACTCCACATCTCCAGACATAGGTATTTTCAACCGCACATCCATTAATCTTCCAATCTCGTCAGTCAGGCCTGCTGCTTCATGGCCAAAGGTTAAGATAATCGGTCCAGTGAGGTCTTCATTAAAATATTCTTTCTCTGCTTTTGGAAAAAATCCGATGCCCTTGTAGCCCAAGTCTTTCACCTTTCTTATTAAGCCATGCACATCATCAATCTTTGCAATTGGCATCCTGAATATTGATCCCATTGTAGCCCTTACTGTTTTAGGATTATAAGGGTCAACCGTGCCATCTGTTATAATGATACCTTTAACACCTCCAGCCTCTGCCACACGGATTATTGTTCCAAGATTTCCAGGGTCCTGCAGCTTATATAAGAGTAATATTATGCCATCTGATCTATCAAATAGTTTATCATCTTGATAAAATCTCTTTTTAACAACAGCAATTATCCCCTGATGAGTTACCAAATCAGAAAGATAATTTAGAATTGAATCAGCAGTATGAATAACTTCTAAATTAAGTCCCTTTATCTTTTTAATAAAAGGCCCGTTTATCTTTGATTCACAAAATTTATCAGATATAAAAATATACTTAATCAGAGAACCGCTACTTACAGCCTCTTTAACAAGCTTTATACCTTCGCATATAAAAAGGCCTGATTCAGCAGCCCTTTTAGATTTTAAAAGATGAACGGATTTTACAAGCGGGTTTGATTTGCTCGTTATCTTCGGAAGGTTTTTCATCTAAGTATAATCAGCCTGTGCTGCTTACTATTGCAATAGAGAGTTCGCCTTTCGCTATTATCCTATCCCCAGCCCGCGCTTTGCCCGTAAATCTAAATAGATTTCCAAATTTTTGTGTCAACTCAATGTCAAAAAAAAGCCTGTCGCCAACATGAATCTCTTCTAAAAAAGAAAAATCCTTCACTTCAATCAGATAGCCTGAGTAATCCCCTGCTCTATGCTGATTATTATAAGAAAGTGTGATGCCTGCTACCTGCGCCATAGCCTCAATAATCAGTGAAGGAGAAAATAAGAGAATATCCTCACTAAAAGTAATGCCTTTCAAACCTGTTGCCCTTTTTCCAGGCACCAGATTTACAATATTATCTATAAATAAAAAGGGATAACGGTGGGGGAGGATATTATATATCTCCTCAAGACCCACTTTAATTATCCCTGCATCCATAAATAAACTCTTAAACCTGACCTTTCGTTTTATTAATATATGCTACAAGGGCGTTGATAGATGCAAATGCCTCCCTGCCTACATCCTCATCAGGTATTGATATGCCGAATTCCTGTTCAAGGCCTACTACCAGTTCAAGGGCATCAATGGAATCCAATCCAAGCCCTTCTCCAAATAAAGGCGCATCATCTTTGATAGTTTTAGGATCAATTGTTAATTTCAGTCTTCGTATGATAAGGTCTTTGACCTTATCATTTAAACCCTGTGCTACTCCTTCCAACAAAGGCTTCCCCCTTTCATATTTAAATCGCAATCCCGCCGTCTGCGCTGATTATCTGGCCTGTTATGTATGATGCCTCATTTGAGGCAAGAAATGTTACAACATCAGCAACCTCTTCAGTCCTGCCGAACCTTCCCAATGGAATCATGCCTAACAGCTCATCATGAATCTTTTGCGGGATTGTTTTTATCATCTCTGTTTCTATTACGCCAGGCGATACAGCATTTACATTTATTCTAAAATTTGCAAGCTCCCTTGCAAGCGACTTTGTAAAACTAATAACTCCCCCCTTTGATGCAGAGTAATTTGTCTGGCCTGCGCGGCCTGTTATAGCGCTGGGTGAAACAATATTGATTATCTTGCCGCCCTTCTGTGCAATCATCTGCCGAACTACAGCCCTGCAGCAGTTAAAGACGCCCTTTAGGTTAGTTGCAATTACCCTGTCCCAGTCCTCCTCCTTCATAAGCATAAGGTATCCATCTTTTATTACCCCTGCGTTATTTACAAGGATGTGTATTCTACCATAAACCTTCATGGTTTGGTCAAGCATTTCTTTTGTTGCTATTGAAGAAGCCACATCAGCCTTTATTGCAATAGCCTCCCCTCCTGCCTTTTTAATCTCTTCTGCCACCGCCTCTGCTGCGCTGCTGTCGCTGCTGTAATTTATCACAATCTTAGCGCCTGCCTTTGCAAAGTCAAGGCAGATAGCACGGCCTATGCCCTTAGAACCTCCTGTAACCAGTGCAACCTTATCTTTTAATATCATAAAGACCTCATTAAATACTAAACAGGTCATTCCTGCATGTATTTAGCAGGAATCCAGTCTTGTCTATTTTATAGATTCCCGCTCAAAAACCCTGCGGGAATGACAACTTGTTCTATCAATATTAATTTAATTCGGTTGCATTAAAATGTCCTCTGTTGCCATAACCTTTACCTTTCGGTCAATCCACTGTATCATCCTATATAATGCCCTTTCAGGGCCAACCTCTATAAAGGTGTCAACACCATTATTAATCATCATTTGAATTGTATCTTTCCACATTACAGGATGATACAACTGCTCTGATAATAACCTTCTTATTTCATCCTTGCCTTTAATAATCTGGCCATTCATATATGAAACAACTGGAGTCTCTGAATCCTTAATATCTACTGTCCTAAGATATTCGTAAAACCGCTCCCCTGCCCTCTTCATCAGCGGTGTATGAAATGGAAGGCCGACATTAAGGGGAATAATATGCAAGGCGCCATTCTCCTGTGCAAACCTTTCAACAGCCCTTAAACCGCTCTCCATCCCTGATACAATTATCTGCCTTGCTGCATTTATATTGCTTATCCAGACATCGTCCTCTTTTCTTGCTTCATTACAGATTGCCTTAACATCATCAACAAGAAGCCCTATTATTGCCGTCATGCCCCCTTTTTTATTGCCGATCTCATCCTCCATCAATTTTGCAGCCTCTTTTACTATTGCAAGACCTGTTGCAAAATCTATCGCACTGCCTGCTACAAGTGCAGAATAAAAACCGAGGCTGTAGCCTGTGGCCATGACAGGTGCATAGCCATTCTCCTTTAAGAGCATTAAGTGAATGTGGTTATTAACATAAACTGCAATCTGGGCAATAATATCCTTATTAAGTTCTTCTGCCGGGCCTTCGTGGCAGACCTTTCTCAAATCAAATTTAAGTAAATCATTAACCTCATTATAAAACCTTCTTACACTGTCAAATTTATCATATAGAAGGCTGCCCATACCAACATATTGAGAACCCTGTCCGGGAAAGACATAGGAAATCTTGTTCATTTCTTGCTGACTCCCCTAACATATTCCCATAATGGGCCTAAGGCGCCATATTTCCTCAGCATCTTTTGAATCTTTTCTGTCATCCTGATATTCCTGCCAGGAAGTATCCAATGGGAAAGCCCTAAAGAAAAATCCTCTACTGTTTCTACTAAATTGTCCCTTACATCCTTTGCAATATAAAAATACGGCGTTAATGATAATTCCTTTTCTTGTATCATACCCTCTTCCTCTGCTATCTTTGCAAGTGTTGTATTTGGATACATCCTTATACCTGTCATTGCAACAACTGCCTTTGGCTTCAGATTTTCTATATTTTCCATGGTCTCTTTTACTGAATCCATTGTCTCACCGGGGCCGCCGAGAAGAAGGCTCTGGCATACAGAAAGCCCTGCATTATTGCATATCCTCGAGGCATCTTTCAAGACATAAAGATTAAAATTCTTGCCCATACTCTTTAACATCTTCTCAGAGGCAGCATCTGTTCCAAGGTCAATACCTGTACACCCTGCCTTTACCATCAAATCAACGAGCCTTTCAGTAATAAAACCTGGATTTGCATAACAACTCCATTTTATCTTTAACCTTCTATTAATCAGTTCTTTACATATCTCCTCTGCATGTGTGAGCGGATAGTTAAAAACATTATCAACTATAAAGACATGAGAAAGATTATATTCTTTTTCCAGCAGTTCAAACTCATCTGCAACAAGTTTAGGGGAGCGGAGCCTTACATCAGTACCTTCAACCAATGGATAGGTGCAGTATATACATTTAAAATAGCATCCCCTTTTTGTCTGGACATTCCCACTGCCGCCGTCTTTTAGGTAGCGCGTATTGTCAAGAAGCGCCCTGTCAGGTATTGAAAGACTATTAAGGTCTTTTATAATTCTAATAGGATTTTTAACTATCCTGTTTCCTTTTCTGAATACAAGTCCAAAGATCGTTTCAAAACTATTTCCGTTTCTGATTTTTTCTAATAATTCAGGAAAGGTTTCCTCACCCTCCCCTATTATGCCAAAGTCAGCATTTAAAAAATCAAAGAGCATTTCAGGCATAATAGTAAAACCAGAGCCGCCCAATACTATTTTTGCATTTGATGAACCCTTACAAGTATCTACCACATCCTTTATGGCAGAGATGTAAGAAATGCTGTTTGGATATGAGACATTATCAATATTTCTTATAGATATGCCAATGACCTCAGGATTATATATCTTTATTTCATCCTTTATAGCGCCTTCAATGGCTTCAGAAAAGCATAGGTCAAGTATAGAAGCATTATGCCCTGCCTTCTTTATTGCAGCAGCCACATAAGCAAGGCCTATTGGAGTAACCGGATCAGGAAGCATCTCTCTGTTTGCTGAAATTAATAATACACGCATAAGTTATCCTATCAGTATTGTCATTCCTGCGCGTTCTTAGCAGGAATCCAGTTTTGTCTTTTTATAGATTCCCGCTCAAAAACTCTGCGGGAATGACATTATTTGGTATCCAGCGCCTTTGACCAGCCTTTCATACAGCTCTTCTTGTTTTTTTACCATCAGATCAATATCAAACTCATTTAAAATTGATTTGAAATCTGAAATTTTAAATTTAAAATCTTCGGGTTTTTGTAATATATTCACAATCTTTTCCGCAATCCCTTCAACATCACCGGGTTTGACAAGGAAACCATTTACACCATTTTTCACGACCTCGGATGAGCCGTCAACTGCTGTTGCTACAACAGGTATACCTGCTGCAAAGGCTTGTAATATCACCCTCGGAAGCCCTTCCCATAAGGATGTAAGCACAAAAACATCAAGGCATTTCATGATCTCAGGTATATCCCTTCTAAATCCGAGGAGCCTTATTTTATCCTTTAATCCAAGGCTGTTAATCAGATCCTCCATTGCTGGCCTCAAATCACCGTCGCCTGCAACTATAAATCTAACATCAGGCATTTTTTGATGAACAAGGTGCGCTGCCTTTATAAAATCAAGCGGAGCCTTCTGTGGCTTAAAACATGCTATCATGCCGACAAGCGGTTTATCTGGCTCTATTCCTAATTCCTTTTTCTTTTTTGCTTTATCAATCTTTATATCACTGAACTCGCTTATATCTATACCGCTCCTTATTAATTCAACGCCATTGCTCCTAAAAATTTCAGCGTAAATACCCTTCTCAATATTATTTTTTGAGACAGCAATAAACCTTGTTGTAATCTTTGCCGTAAGCCTTTCTAAAAAAATAAAGAGCCCTCTTTTTAAAAAGGATTGATAATCATTAAACCCGTATCCATGATAGGTATGGATTGCAACTGGTATGCCTGCAAAAAATGCAGCCCACCTTCCTATTATACCTGCTTTTGAACTGTGTGTGTGGACTATTATAGGCAATTGAGAAGACCTTTTAATGCTTAGTAAAAGCCTTCTGATATCAAGAAGCGCTTGAATGTCCTTTACAGGATTTATCTCCCTTACAAGTGAAGGCAGGAAATGAGTCTCTATACCAAGTCTTTTTGCATCATCAATTAGCAGCCCCTCTGAGCCTGTTATCAATATTGGAATGAACTTGTTCTTATCAAGATGCGAAACAGTATATAGCGTATTCTCCTGTGCGCCGCCTAACTCAAGCTTTGTTATTATATGCACTACCTTAATCATCAAGCCTTCTTAGGCTGTTGAAAAAGCCTTCAACAGCCTTGATTACACAGATTAGAGAAAATGATTACACAGATATTTTAAGGATTTTTAATCTGTGTAATCTTATCTTATATCGGTGTAATCAGAGATTGTTGGGTTTTACAACAAGCTCTTCTTATTTAGCCTCTGTGCAGTCACCTTTCCCTGATAGATAGCATCCTCCATTGATGTATGCTCCCATGCGCCGTACCTGCCAATAGAAAAGATATTATTGCCATTTAGATATTTTTGTATTATTGGAACTGCCTTCTGCCTGTGAAAATCATAGACAACGTATGCATATTTTATATCAACTATATCTTTAACAGCTATCTCATCGTCATTTTTTAAAATACCTGCCTTTATCAAACCATTAACCGCATCATTAATAAGTCTCTCCTTTGGTATCTCTCTACCGTCTTTATGCGATATTTCAACATACATTGAGCTTAATCCCTCTGGGACAAGAGATTTTGAAAAATTCATTGGAAAACCTAACCTATAAAATGGGTAATCCTTTTCAGGAAAGTATATCCAGTGCTTGTCTGATATCCCCTCACGACTGATGCCGAGATTTATATCATACACAGATATGTATTTCAACCCCTTTGCCAGTGATTTAATTTTTGCTGGCGCATCATCACAGGATTTAATAAGCTCAGGAAGGGGCATTGTTGATACGAGGAAGTCGTATCCAGCCTCTGCACCATTTGTAAAGGTTATCTTTTTCTTCTTTAATGAAATACTGCTTACCTTCATATTTAGATTTAAATTGTTTATATACGGCAGAAAAGAGCTTGGCAAAATACTGATACCTTCATTAACAGGATAATGAAATATAGGATTATAGCCAATATCCTTATTGCCAATTCCAATAGCGCCAGAAACAACATCTTCAATCTTTGGCATTGGCACAAGCCATGAAACCCAGTCACTGGTAAGTTTGTCCAATGACGTTTTCCAGAATTTTTCATTAAAAGGAATCATGAAGTGCTTAGCAATACCTTTACCAAAGGTTTTGTATATCCATCTCTCAAAGGTCTCTTTATTTTTTTGACCTTTGACCCTCGACCCTTGACCCTGTTTTAGAAATGCCTCAATAAACCCCATCAGGCACTCTTTGACCACCTCTTTTGGCAGGCCAAAGGTGTTTGACTGAAAGGGATATTCTGTATAAACACCCTTTGAAAAGATATAGGCATTTCTTCTCATTTTATTAAGCCTGCCATGGAGGAGACCTAAAACAAGCCCCTTAATCTCTTTATTGCGAAAATGCAAAAGATGGCCTGTATAATCAAAGGTAAAGCCATCTATTGTGTAGGATTTGCAGAGACCTCCGACCTCATTCTCCTGCTCATATATGGCATAATCCTTTTTAAGATGATAGGCAGCGCTTAAGCCTGCTAAGCCTGCACCGATAATTGCAATCATATTTCTCCTGTGAAAATTCAATTATTAACAGTCTCATAATAGTAGCAACATGAGCTTTATAAAATCCCTTATTACCAGTCTGTCATGCCCGAATGTTTCTATCCCCGATAGGAACACTCGGGGACGCATCCAGCGCATTCGGAATGGATTCCCGCTTAATACCTGCGGGAATGACAGCGGAGGGATTATGTCAATTCAATTTTAAGACCATTATTAACATACAAAACAATCCTCTCTTATCGGTGTAATCTGCCTTTGTAATCTGTGTAATCATATTGTTACCTACATTGTCATATCTATTTTTTTTAAATAATACCCAGCTACAAAGATTGATATTGCAAGTATAGACAGCATTAATGCTGCTTGCATATCAGAGAGATAGATTATCAGGAGCGCACAGAGGCCTAAAATCATGCCTATTAAATAACTCAGCAAAACCGTCTGCCTTACAGAAAGCCTCCATCTTCTCAGGCGCAGGGCAAAGTGGTCACTGCTCCCCCTGAACATTGATAATCCCCTTCTAAAGCGAATATACATCACAAATAGCGTATCAAAGACTGGTATGCCGAGTATCACAAGGGGAACCAGAAATCCGATTTTATTAAATAGGGTATACTTGCCAATCATAGAAATGGCGCCAATTATAAACCCTATAAACATGCTTCCTGTATCGCCCATATATATCCTTGCAGGATAGAAGTTGTATTTAAGAAAGCCAATAAGGCTTCCAGTCAGTGCAATGGTAAAAACTGCGATTAAGGGATTGCCGTTTATCAGGGCAACAATAAAAAGGATAAAGGTTGCAATGGCTGCAATCCCTGCAGAAAGCCCATCCATTACATCTATAATATTAAAGGCATTAGTAATGCCGATTATCCAGAGAAATGTCAATAAGACATCAAACCAGTCAGGAAAAAAGATGATATCTATCTTAATGCCTGACTTGATCAATACAAAGGCAGCAATTATCTGTCCAAGAAATTTTACTTTTGGTGAGAGTACGCCGAAATCATCAATCAGTCCGAGAAGGACAATAATCGTCCCGCTTAAAAGCAACCCCAATACCTCGTTGCTAAAATTAAATGTAATGGCAAGTGAAAGAAGGAAAGAGGCGTATATTGCAAGACCGCCTAAATAAGGGATAGGTTCCCCCTGATTCTTCAGCCTTCCATCAGGCCTGTCCACTATATTAAATTTGATTGCCGCCTCTCTTGCAACAGGCGTCCCATACAGCGAGAAAATCAGCGCCAGAAAAAAAGTTAGAACATATATTAAAATAATGGGCACTATCTTTTATTCTCCTCAAACAAAAATTGCAATGTCAGCAATCCCCAGATTTGCAGGCTATTGTCAGAGTAGCTAGCCATATGTTCTTTTAGGAGTATGTCAACAGCAGAAGGGCTAAAGTATCCCATTCTCCTTATAGAATTATCAGTTAATCTTTCCAATACAAAGCCTTTAAGCTCATTCCTGAACCAATGCGAAATCGGCAAAGCAAATCCCCTCTTACTGCGCCTCACAATCTCATTTGGCAGAATATTTGATACTGCCTTTTTAAAGATATATTTTCTCTTAAAACCCTTTATCTTTAGCCATGAAGGAATTGATAAAGCAAAGTCTACCATCCTGTTATCTAAATACGGAACCCTTGCCTCTAATCCATGCGCCATGCTCATCCTGTCAACCTTTGTAAGAAGGTCATCAGGAAGCCATGTTTTAATATCTGTATATAAAATGGAATTCAGGGCGTCATTGTTATATTCATTATGAATAGCATTGTAAAATGCCTTCAGTTTGGAGCATTCTTCATTAATAAAAATAGGATTTCCTAAAAAAACCTTAAGGTCATCTTTGTCAAAAACAGAGACCCATTTAATATAGCGTGCTGACCAATCAGACTCTGAAATGGCATCAAGCCCCTGAACAATTCTTTTATTATCAATAATATCATTTAGGATAGGTTTTATCAAGCCGTTCCTGACAAGTTTTGGAAGGAGTTGATAATACTTTGCAAGTTTATCAAGAGAATATCTTAAATAACCTCCAAAGAGCTCATCAGCGCCCTCGCCAGAGAGGACAACCTTGACATGTTCTCTGGCGAGTTTAGAAACCATATATGTCGGCAGAACCGCAGGGTCATTTATAGGGTCATCAAGTCGCCTTGCAATAACAGGAAAAAGATTAACCACATCCTGCGGCCTGACGATTATCTCATGGTGGTCTGTTTTAAAATATCTGGAGGCTACACGTGCATAGTCCAATTCATTATAATAAGGGTCTGCTGTATCAAATCCAACAGAAAAGGTCTTAACAGGCTCCTTCATTCCTTTGGACATAAGTGCCACAATAGCGCTTGAATCTATCCCTCCGCTTAAAAAGGCGCCGAGAGGAACATCGCTTATAAGCTGGCTGCTTACTGATTCATCAATAGTCTTTAATAGTTTCTTACTAATTGCCTCTTCATCATAAGGGTCATTACTTCTGACATCTGACTTCTGGCTTCTAACTTCTTCTAACCCCCAATACTGTTTTATTTCAATCCCCTTTCTATTTAATAACATAACAGTTGCCGGCATAAGCTTATAAATATTCTTATAAAGCGTAGCAGGAGCGGGGATATATTGAAGAATCAGATAACGGAACAATGATGATGAATCTATTTTAGGCATTTCAGAAAGCGCCATTAAAATGGTCTTTATCTCTGATGCAAATATCAACCTCTTATCATCATAAAAATAATAAAGCGGCTTTATGCCTATTCTGTCCCTTGCTATAAGCAAGGTCTTTTTATTATCATCCCATAGTGCAAAGGCAAAGACGCCATTAAACCTTTTTGCACATTCCCAGCCATCTTCTTCATATTGATGCAAGATAACCTCTGTGTCGCTCTTGGTTCTAAATTTGTGTCCTTTTTTAATTAAATTCTTTTTTAATTCATTAAAATTATATATCTCACCATTATAAACAACTGCAATGCTTTTATCCTCATTAAACATAGGCTGACTGCCTGTCTTAAGGTCAATAATGCTTAGCCTCCTGTGACCTAAGGCTGCTTGACCCTTGCCCCATGCCCCTTGATTTATAAAAATACCTTCTCCATCAGGACCCCTGTGGCTAAGACTATTGCTCATTATCTCCACAAGTTTAGGGTCAATCGGGTTACCCTTGAAATCAACAATACCGCAGATACCGCACATTTAATTCATCCTTATTTTTGTGTCATTCCTGCATGTTTCCCCGCCTACTGCCTGCGGGGACAAGTTTAGCAGGAATCCAGGATTTCCCGTGGAAACGGGAATCTAATTCCTTTTCTGGATTCCCGCTCAGAAACTCTGCGGGAATGACAGCATTTATGTGATACCTTCTTTATATATCTCTGCCAATTTTGGAGCCCATATATCAATAGAATATTCCTCTTCCACCGTCTTTCTCCCAGCGTTACCCATCTTTTTCCTTAACTCAGGATCATCGCATAACTTCAAAAGCTTCTCATACCACTCATCTTCTGTTGACGCAAGAAAGCCATTGAACCCATTTGATATAATCTCTTTATTCACGCCAACTGGCGATGCAACAGCAGGGATGCCTGCTGCCATATACTGCAAAAGTTTCAGGCCGCATTTGCCGCGAGACCACTCATCATCTCTTAATGGCATAATGCCAATATGCGAACTCTGTATCTCCTCTACCTCTGTTTCATTGCTCCATTTCTTAAATATAATATTAACACCCTTAATCACTATGCTTTTGTTGCTAATAATTTTCAAGGCTATTTTACCCGATAGTTTTCTAAAAACGTCTGCAAGCTGTTTCAGGTAATCAATATTATATGCAAGGCCGATCCAGCAGATTATTATCTTTCCTTCTTCCCCCTTGACCCTTGACCCTTGCCCCTTTTCAACGTATCTTCTCATGTCAATCACAGTTGGCACAACCTTTACATTCTTATTATATTTGACTGCATATTTCTTCAAAAAATTATTCCCAACAATTATCGTCTTACTCATCTTTATTAACTTTGGCATCTTCTTTGGGTGTGTAAGGTAAATGGCATCATCAAATTCAAGAATAATATTTTCATTCAGCATCCTCAAAATATATTCTAAAAAAAACGGCAGATACGGAAATGCCTGATGCTCAATTACAATAAGGTCGTATTTATTAGACTTTAATACATCGAAAAATCTGATAATATACCTGTAAGCAGCATAAAATATCTTAAAAAGATTTTTTACAATAAGATTTTCTACCTTAATTATTCCGAAATATCTGTCTTTTAAAAGAGCCCTTACTTCAACATCAATACCATCCTCAGCAAGATAAGGAAGATACTGGTAAATACGGTATCTGCTGCTTGGGCCAATAAAGGAGTATTTTGAAAGGTAGAGAACCTTCATCTGTGAAAAATCCTTCTTCTTAAAAAATGTGCTGTATCAATTAGTGCACACCCCATGATAGATAAGATAAAAATAGGAAGATTTATTAATTCTGTAAAAATAAAAAGCGCAATAGAAGAAAGGTAATTTAAGGCAGAAGCCTTCTCCTGTTCTTTTGTGAATCTCTTTAATTTGTCAACTGATACTGCCTCATCCTTAAATAAAATTTTATCAATATATGATACTGATACCTTTCTACCTTTAAGTATTTGATACCTTTTTGATAGCATTACAGGAAGCAATAAAAAGGAGCTCAATTCTCCTGATATAAGAGGCCGTATTTTATTTCCTAAAAGACGCGCATATGTATAAATTATTTGCCTAAAAAATATCCTATGAAAATGTTTAAATAGCAAAAACAATGGCATATTTTTTATTAATACATTTAAATCGTTTCTTGTTATCCAGTAGAAGGTAAAATTACTTGCCTTGCCCATTGAACCTGCATGAATATGATATACTACTGCCTTCGGCACATATAAACACCTGTAACCTGCCAATTGCGCGCGGAAATCCAAATCCACATCCTCAAGGACAATATAAAAATCCTCATCAAACAGGCCTACTTCATCAAAAATCTTTCGCCTGTAAAGCGCCGCTCCAGCACAGGCGCCAAAAACTTCTCTCTCTACATCATATTGTCCAGTGTCAACTTCCTTATAACCAATATTTCTTGCAGCGCCATCAATGCCAAGCGCATCGCCTGCAGCATTTATTACAGATGGATTGGTGCCATAAAATATCATCTTTGTTGCAAAAAAACCTGTATCGGGATTCTCTCCCGCAGCATTATAAAGAGCCTGTAAACAGTATTCGCCAATAACAGTATCATTGTTTAAGAGAAATATCAGACTTCCCTTTGCTGCCTTTATACCCTCATTCACACCGCCTGCAAAGCCTCTATTTGAAGCAAGCTCGATTATTCTAACGTCAGGATAGTTTTCTTTTACAAATAAAACAGAATCATCATCTGAATTATTATCTACTATGATTACCTCAAAGTCTTTAAAGGTCTGGCACTTTAGTGAATCAAGGCAGCCTTTTAAAAACCTTTTGCCATTCCAGTTGGGAATTATTATTGAAATAATGGGCGTATTCACCTAATCTTTCTATAAATATTTAAAAGTATCAGAAATAGGCAATGTTTCAGCGCATATTTTTACAAACTGTTTAATTGATTCACGCATAATTAGTTTATCATATAAATTTCATGCTGGGCATATCACCTTCATTTTACTTTTTGCCCGGAAGCAAAGATTTCAGGAAAATTAAACTGTTCCATTATTATATCTGTGAATCTATTTTCTTTATTGATTACTCCTCTTAACCTCCTCAGCGCCTTTTTAAACAGGGTTTTATTTTTATTTCTGAAATCTACACCACTATATATTCTATGGAATTCATTTTCACCAGAGGCGGTTACCTGAAATCCTGCATTGCTGAGTAAAAATGCTATCAATTCTTTATTATACATCCTTACATGTGTTGGGTCGCGCCAGAACTCGTATAACTGCGTATGAAGGCATGCAGGGTTAGGAGCAGCAACAACAATTACACCTTCTGGTTCAAGGAGTCTGTAGCAATATCTAAATAGTTTTATAACATCATCAGTACTTAAGTGTTCGATGACATGGGAGCAAAAGATGCCATCATATCCTGCCTTTTCCTTTTTTAAAAAATCAAAGGCATCAGATTTAACAGCTGGTATCCCCTTATCCCTTGCATATTTTATTAGTTCCGCGTCATTATCAACCCCCCTTACCTTTTTGCCATGCTTTTTCAAAAGCTCAAGAAAGTGACCCTTACCGCATCCTATATCAAGGATATTTTGTTTGTCTTTAAAAAATGGGAGGTAATAGGCATATCTATCTGAAAGGACTGAATCATCAAAACTCATATATTTATAGAACTTACCTTCTAAGTCACTCAAACTATTTCTCCTCACCCTTAGCCGCAATTATACTAAACCTTATGAATTCAAGAAAAGTATCCCTGCTTATCAGGTACAGCAACGCAATATATAAAAAAATCGAAATGGACAAAATAATAAATAAACTAGTTGTCTGAGAGAGGGAGATTGACGTTGAAAACATAGTAAAACCATGTATAGATACACCGACCGCTGTTGATATTACAATAGAAACCCAGAGACTACTAACTATTTCAGACAATTTAATATTTAGCAATCTCATTCCAATATTAAAGATGTAAGGCAGAAAGATAACAGCCAGCAAAAGATGAACAGCGCTAATGGCCTTTAACCCATAAGGCACTGCATATATATAGAGTGGCGTCATAACAAATAAAAATACAATCAAATATCTATAATAAACATCGTGTTTTCCTATTGCACGGGTCAATGTTGGTATTACAAATGTTATAGAGCCGATTGTGCCGTATATTGATACAAATTTAACAACTGGAACAGCTTTACTCCATTTTTCACCTAAAACAGTCGTAATAAATATCTCTGCTGCAGTAAATAAAAAAGCTCCTATAGGAAATGTTATCAAAGAGATATACTTTATTATATATAAAAAGAACCGTTTTAACTCAGCTTTATTATCCTGAAGCCTTACAAATGTAGAATACACAACATCATTAATCGGCCCTGCTATCTGCGAAGCTGGTATTATCGCAATATTAAAGCCCAATCTATAAACTCCAAGGAGCGGGGTTCCAAGCCATCTTCCGACAAGGATATCGTCAAAGGTATTCTCAAACCATATTATAACATTTTGTATTGAAATGGCGCCTCCAAAATTCAACATATCCTTTGCAATCCCCATATTAAATTTAAATGCAGGCCTCCATGATATGCTCAGCCATCCTAATATGGCGCTAAAAAGATTACCAGTCAATATCCCCAGAACCAATGACCAGACACCGTATCCAAGATAGGCAAGAATAATTGAAAGGATACCTGATAATATTATTGGTAATAAAGTTATATTTAAAAGGCTTCTGAAATGAAACCCCCTTTTCATAAAGGCATTGGATATTATATTAAAGGGCTGGGAAAAAAACGATAGGCATAATGCCCTTATAACCACCACAGCATTATTACTTTCAAAGAAATAACCTATGTATGGAGCTGTAATAAAAACTGCAATATATAAAATCAGGCTCCAGAATATATTAAATAAAAAAACAGTATCAGCAGACTCTTCAATATCCTCTTTTTTCTGGATTAATGCCTGGGTCATACCCATGTCTTGAAAGAGGCTCACAATGCCGATTATTATCTGTGAAATAGCAATAATTCCAAAATCAGCAGGCAGGAGTAATCTTGCAAGTATAATTGTTGATAAAAACTGGAAGGACTTGGATAATATAGTAGAAATAAGAACCCATTTACTTCCCTTTAATGCCTTATGACCAATCTCTTTTGCAGTTTCAATGGGTTGCATCTCAGCCATTATTTTAATAATAACACAGGGAGGGAAATTCTTCAAGAAGGGCGGCAGGCGAGCAGCCTGCAATTTGCTTTCGGCTTAGTAAAACTGACTATTCAAAGACATCTCTTACCACTATATTAAATCCTTGAATAAGGCCTGATTTTACCACATCTTCACCTTTAAAATTGCCGAAAGATTCAAATTTGCCATTTTTATTAACAAATACCTCTATTGTCTTTTGCATTGGGTCAACTATCCAATATTCCTTTACACCGCCTCTTTCATACATCTCCTTCTTTATCCTGAGATCATAGTATGCGGTAGCAGGAGAGAGGATTTCAATTACAAGGTCAGGCGGCCCTTCAATCTTCTTCTCTCCAATAATGTTAAATCTATCCCTTGATATAAAGATAATATCTGGCTGGTATATATCGGTCTCTGAGAAATAGACGTCTATGGGGGCGAAATAGATCTTTCCAAGCCTTTTTTCTTCAACAAAGGCTGCAAGTTTAAGCCCCAGTATTCTTAAAATATCCTGATGATACGGAATGGGTGAAGGTGCCATTACAAGTTCCCCTCCTATAAGTTGATAGGGAGCGCCCTCTGGAAGCCTTTCATAATCTTCATATGTATATGTCTTTTTTTTCTCTATCTGTACAGTGGCTGGCATTTTTAATCCTTTCTAAACATATTATAGTAAATATAATACCATTTTGCAACATCAATAAATTACTGATTCCGTGTAATCATAACTTACTTAAAATCCCTTCTTGAGAAGATAATAATGGCAAGGGTGAGTATGGCAGAAATATATAAGACGCCATAAAGTATAGCAAAAAAGAAATAAGACGGCTCTACACTGATATTATATGTAACATAACCTTTTAGATTAAAGTTCTCTAAGTTAGGCAGGAAATAGTATAGGCCTTTGAAAAATCCTTTAATTAACTCATTCTTTGATTTCCTAACAAAAAAATCCAAATAATTTGTCAGGTGGCCAATTATAAATAGAAAGAGTGTAAGAATGGCGCTTAAAGTAGTTGTAGTAAAGGTTGAAAATAATATTGCAATGGCAGTGATAAATGCCAATTCAAAAAATATAAACATTATCGCCTGAAAGTAGATAAGGGTTATAGACGCCTTATTCAGATACATCATTAGCATCTGGCTGATGGTCATTATAAAAATATTCAAAACCAGTGTAATCAGAAGACCAAAATATTTTCCAAGCAAAAATTGACGCCTTGAAATAGGCTTGGCAATAATGGTGTATATGCTCTTTCTTTCAATCTCCTTTGAGACAAGGCCGATTCCAATAAAGATGGCCATTAACACGCCAAAGATGGAGATGCCTGCAAGCCCGACATCTACAATAATCTTTTGATGGTCTGTAAGGCTCAGCTCGCTCAGAAAATATGAGCTTCCAATCATTAAAAGGGCAAAAAAGAGGAGATTGTATAATATCTTGTCCCTTATTGTCTCTTTAAAGGTATTTATTGCAATTGCCAAAACTTTCATGTTTTAAACCCTCTATTCTTGGTTTTTGTCATTCTGCCCCTTTTGTCATTCGTGCATGTTTTTAGCAGGAATCTACCTTCTTGTCATGCCTGAATGTTTCTGTCAGGCATCCAGATTTTCTGGATTCCCGCTCTGAGACTCTGCGGGAATGACATTATTTGGACGAAAATAAAGTTTTTTAGTCACTCTCTGCCTTCTCCATAAAATATTCCTCCAATGACCTTTTCTGCGGAACAAGGGAAATTAGCTCGCCTTTAGATTTTTGGATTAAAGATACAACCTTGCTGGATACTTTATTGTCCTTTGCTGTAATCAAGACCTTCTTGCCTCTTTTAATAATCTTGTCAGAAACCTTTTCAATCTTTTTCAGAGCCTCTGCTGAAAGCCCGCCTGCGGTAATCTCTACTGAATGGAGAGAGTCTCCAACAAGCTCGTCTAATTTTCCAATTGCCTTTAATTTCCCTTTAACAACAATCCCAACCCTGTCACATATCATCTCTACATCTGGAAGTATATGGGTTGAAAAGAAGACCGTCTTCCCATCGTCTTTTAATCTTAAGATTATATCCCTCATTTCCTTTCTGCCAATTGGATCAAGGCCGGACATAGGTTCATCAAGTATAACAAGCCTTGGATTATTCATAATGGCCTGTGCAATGCCAATCCTCTGTCCCATTCCTTTTGAATACCTGCGTAGTTGAAGGTCTTCTGCGCCCTTTAAGCCCACAAGGCTGAAAAGCTCATCCATCCTTTTTATTCTTTCATCGCTGTTTAAGCCATATAACTGGCCTACGAGATTCAGGAACTCCCTTCCTGTAAGGTAATCATAAAAAAATGGATTCTCTGGTAAAAAGCCAATATCCCTTTTTACAGAATTACTATTGCCTTCCTTGCCCATTAAAAAGAACCTGCCGGATGTTGGGTATATCAAGCCGAGGAGTATTTTTATGGTAGTTGTCTTTCCAGCGCCATTCGGACCCAAGAAGCCAAATATCTCCCCTTCCTTTACCTCAAGGCTTACATCATTTAAGGCAGGAAATTTCCTGCCCCAGAAACCAACCTTGAAGATTTTACTTAGATTCTCTGTCTGGATCATATTATTCATCCTATCAACCTCTTAATGGATTTTCCTCATCTTCTGCGCATTTTAATGGATTGTTAATTATATATTCACGAATCTGGTTCATATTATCTTCATCCCTGATTATGTGATCATAATAATTCCGCTGCCAAACAGGAACACCATGGGTGTTGCGTAATTCATTAATGCGTTTGGCAACGGCGGACTTAAATGAACCAACAATAGCGCCAATCGATCGTGATTTTGGCCCCGATGTATTCCGTAGGGGCGACGCATGCGTCGCCCCTACAATGTTGGAAATAAAAATAATCCCATGAACATGATTAGGCATAATTGCAAATTGATCTATTTCTGTATCCGGGAAATGTAACGGTATTTCATTCCAGCATGTTTCCACAATTCGCCCATATTCATTCACCCGCATTTCCCCATCCACCACATCACCCAATAGACATTCCCTGTTTTTTGTGCATATCGTAATAAAATATGCACCTGCCAGTGAGTAATCATAATCCCTTAAACGAATTGAACAACGATGGTGGATTTCAGGATTATATCTGTGTTCCACATTGTCCCCTGTAGGGGCGACGCATGCGTCGCCCCTACTTCAATTGCCCATTGCCCCCTTTTTACTCCCCAATCATTGCCCTGTTCTTCTTTATCTCCTCCACTTTCTTTTGGACATCAGGATGCTGATAAAA
>Ga0105164_10000306_pt1 | contig 36685 bp, 13 predicted proteins | sample VDWuncwatermetaG_FD_89674 | JGI IMG/M metagenome (GOLD analysis project Ga0105164, IMG submission 89674) | Wastewater microbial communities from Netherlands to study Microbial Dark Matter (Phase II) - VDW unchlorinated drinking water | ecosystem: Environmental > Aquatic > Freshwater > Drinking...
CCTATAAATATATTACATTCTGGGTGAAGGGTGAAAAAGGGGATGAGGATTTCATGGTCGGGCTTGCCGATGAGCATTGGGATAAGATCGGAGATTCACTAAAGTCCGAAGAGATCGGTACCTATCTGGAGAAAAAGAAGATAACGGCCGAATGGCAAAAGGCAAAGGTGCCGCTTGACACCTTCTTTCTGGATCACGCTAGCTTGTCGTCTATATCGATAAATTTTGAAGCGGATTGTTTTCCGGAAGGGGCCGGCTCAGGAGTCGTATTTATTGCCGATATAGCGCTTGAAAAATAATGACGCGCTCTTTTAAATTTTTAATATGTACCATCAGTTTATGGTCTGCGGTCTGCGGGCCGTGGTCTTGCCCTGCACAGGATTTTACAGAACCCCCGCGCGCAATGTGGATATGGGACGTGAAGGTCGCCTCGTCGCGGGAAGCCACCAAGAGGCTTCTTGAATTCTGCAAATCCAAAAATATAAACCGCCTTTATCTGACCGCGTATAATTTCAGCGATCAGAATGCCTCTAATTTCCGCATATTTAATCAGCTCGCGCACAATTACGGTATCTTTGTTCACGCCCTTGCGGGCGACCCCAGATGGGGCCTTGAGAAGTATCATCAGCAGCCCTTAAGATGGGTGGAGAATGTTTTAAGTTTTAACAGGGCCGCGCGCCCGTCTGAAAGGTTTGACGGCATACAGAACGATACCGAAGTTTATCTTATGGGAAAATCCTGGGAAGAAAACAAGGAGAGGATGCTCAAGGAGTACCTGGACCTGAACAGAAAAATAGTTGAGCTAAGAGCTATAGAGGAGGCCGATATAATATACGCCTGCGATATCCCGTTCTGGTATGACGATGACCCCTCTTTGGTTGTTAACTGGAACGGAAACGCGAAGCCGCCCAGTTTCCATATTTTGGATATGGTTGATTCCGTTACGGTAATGGATTATAGAAATTTTGCGCAGGGCCCAAACGGCTCAATCGCCCTGGTGAAAAATGAGATAGAATACGCGGATTCCGTAAAAAAGAAGATTTATGTCGGGCAGGAGACAAAGGAAGGCCTGTATCCGGAATATATAACGTTCGCCGGGATGACAGAGGCCGGCATGGAAGGCCAAATACACAAATTGGCGGCGGCATATGTTAATGATTCAAGTTTTGCCGGCATAGCGATGCATCATTACACGAGCTATAGAAGACTGGTGGAGAAGAAGTGAAGTCACAAGTCACAAGTCACAAGTCACAAGAAAAGCCGCAAGTACATAGTCACAGGTCACAAGTTAAAATATTATTTTTTATTTTACTTGTGACTTTTGGACTTGTGACTATGGACTCCTATGCCGACACTATCTACCTAAAAGGCGGCACGACAGACAAGGGGTTGGTTGTCGAGGAGGACTACGACCGCCTTGTATTTAATACGCCCGACGGAGAAAGGGAAATCCTTAAAGCGGACACGGATGATGTGTTTTTTGACGAGCCGTATCAGAATAATCTGTATCTAGGCAGGAGGGCTGAAGATAGCGGCGACTTTGACGGCGCTTTTCAGTTCTATAAGCTTGCCCTTCAGTCAAACCCGGATTTTAAGATGGCCGAAGATGCGATAAAAGGCCTGGAAGACGCGAAATGGCGCTTCAAAAAAAGCTGGCGCTACAGGGAACTTAAGGAAACTATGAAGGCGCAATTAGGCATCGTACTGGGAAGGGTTAGTGAGAAAATTGTTATTAATGCGCTGGCGCCGGATATTGCCGGGGAGATAGAAGGGGGACAGTTCTCAAACAGAGAACTGTCCCCCTTAGTTGTAGGCGACGCGATAATCAGCTGCTGGGCCAGGCCTGTGACATACGCGGGCCTGAAGAATACCTCGAAGTTTTTGATAGGGCTCTCAAACACAATTTTAAAAGTGGTTATAGAACGGGACATAAAGATAGAAAAACCGCCGAGCCTTAAGTTGTTTTCACCGCTCATAATAAGCATGGAGTACGAAGGGCCTACCGTAGGATCTGTTAAAAAGGATAACTATTTATATAAAGCCGGATTAAGAGCGAGCGACCTGATAGTAAAGATTAACGGTGACAGCACGCGTTATATGAAACTGGCCAAATTAAAAAGGAAGCTTTTACACGGTTCGAAAGACAGGGTTCTTACAATAAGAAGAGAGGTTATGTTGATGAGGAAAAGGCCTGAAAGCAAACTCGCAAACGCTATGTGGGCTTGGCATTCTAAAGAAGTTCTTTTGGACGAAGCCAAGGGGGAGGAATTATTAAATTTCTGCAAGGACAAAAATATCGGGATTTTATTTTTTCAACTCCAATACCAGTTTATTGACAGGGGGCAGTTCTCAAAAAGAGAACTGTCCCCTACAGTTGTCTGCCGCCTGCTTTATGAGACAAAACTAAGGGCTTTTCTTAAGGACGCACATTCCCGGGGCATAACAGTTTATGCCCTGGACGGTTCGCCTGGTTTTTGCTTAGAAACAGGGCATCCCCTGGTCCTGGCCCAGATAAACGCCATATTGGGTTTTAACAAAAAGGCTAAAGGCGCCCAGGAAAGGTTTGACGGCATTCATTACGATAATGAGCCCTACCTGCTGCCGGCGTATAACTCCAATCTAAAAGAGGCGATATTGAGCCAGTTTCTATCGTTACATCGTAAGTGTAAAGAGCTGATAAATTCAAACGGCGCGAAATTGGAATACGGCATAGACATACCCTTCTGGTTTGACGGGCTAGACTCGCTTGACAGGAAGCTGATAGATATATGCGATGATGTAGGTATAATGGATTATAGAAATTTCGCGGCAGGCCCAGACGGGATCACGGCCCATGCCCTGGATAAATTAAAATACGCCGCCGCGGTTAAGAAAAAGGTATTTGTGGGGGTAGAAACCTCCGAATACCCCCAACAGGAGGCCTATTTTATCTCGGCCCTTACAGAAGCCGAATTTAATAATAAGGCGCCCGGCATCCTGAACACAAACCGTTTTGAGGATTTTATCTTGAGGACCCATCTTTATAACGGTAAGGTATATATAGGGCTTGTAAGGCCCCAGGGGGCCAATGAGGAAAATTTTAAAAAGGCGCTTTCTAAGCTTATGGACTCGTACGGGAGGATCCAAAAGCCCGCCGCGAAGGAAGAACTGGATAACCTGGCGTTTGATATAATGCAGGCCATCTCAAGCAATCCCGAATTCAGGGACGTGCGGTATGAGGAATATAACGGCGCCGCCGGCGCGGCCTCTTTGGCCTTTATCGCAAAGGAGATAATACTTGAAAAACTGACATTCGCGACCTTTACGGAAAAGGACATGGATGCTGTACTCGCTGAAGCGAGGAGAGAATTTGAAAGCTATCCCAGTTTTGCTGGTTTCGCCATTCATCATTACAGAAGCTACAAGGAGCTTTGTGATAGAAAATAGGCTTCGCAAATTTCAATTGACAAGATATAAGCGGTGTGCTAATAATATAACTTCAAAATTTAAAAGCCTCGCGGCGAAGCCGAAGGCAGAAAAGGAGAAGTAAAAATGAGAGTAATAGTTTGTAAGGATTCGGAGGAAATGAGCAGGGTAGCGGCTCAGATCTTCGCGGATAGGATTAGCAAAAAACCCAATATCGTATTGGGCCTCGCGACAGGCGGCACACCTGTTAAGATGTATAAGGAATTAATCCGCATGTGCAAAGAAGAGGGCCTTGATTTTTCAAAGGTCGTGTCATATAACCTGGATGAGTACCTCGGGATTTCCGGGGACCATGACCAGAGCTACAGGTATTTCATGAATGACAACCTCTTTAACCACGTTAATATCAAGAAGGCGAATACCAATGTGTTAAACGGCAAAGCGAAAGACGCGGCCGCGGAGTGTAAGAGCTACGAAGACGCTATAAAGAAGGCGGGCGGAATCGATATCCAGCTTCTGGGTATCGGAGGAAACGGCCATATCGCGTTCAACGAGCCGGGCTCACCGAAGAATTCAAGGACAAGGGTAGTAGACTTAACACAGAAGACAATTGAGGATAACGCGAGATTTTTCGCGAGCGCAAATGATGTGCCCAAGCAGGCTCTTTCCATGGGTAACGGGACCATCCTTGAGGCCCGAGAGATAGTCCTTATTGCCGACAAGACCTCAAAGGCGGACGCCATCGTCAAGTCTATAGAAGGCCCCGCTACAGAGCAGGTCCCGGCATCTCTTTTACAGGCCCACAAGAACGTAACATTCGTAATTGACAAAGACGCCTCAAGCAAGCTGAAGAAGACATACGAGACGCCAAAGGTGAAGGCGGCCTCAAAAGGTTGCTGCTGCAGTTAAAGATGAAATAAAGTAGGGGACAGTTCTCAAAAGAGAACTGTCCCCTCTTACCGGAGGGGAAATGACCACCAAAGATGTACTAAGCGAACTAAAAGGACTCATAACATCCGCCTACGGCGGAAATTCCGCAATTATACATAGTATTCAGGAGGCAAAGAAGATTGAGGAAAAGGCAACGGTTGCCCTGACAAAAGAGCAGATAGAAAAACTCGAGTCAAACGGAAATTCCGCCGCTGACTGGAAGAAGATAAAGGTAGCCAAGGGCATTGACATCTCAAGGATAAGGCGTTGCTATTTTTCCGGCGAGGTTACCGTAGGTAAACTGTCAGGAGATATAGAGGCGGCAGACGGCGTTAAGGTTCCCTCCGGCATATACAATTCCATAGTAGTCAATTCTAATATAGGGGACAACGTCCTGATCCAGGATGTAAAGACCCTGTCAAATTATATTGTTTTGGACAGCGCGGTATTATTTAACTGCGGCGTTATTTCGGCAAAGGATGAGAATACGTTCGGTAACGGCTCAGAGCTTCCTATCGCTATTGAAACGGGCGGCAGGGAAGTAAAGGCGTATGCCGAGATTACCATAGAGGTAGCCGCCAAAGTAGCGTCTTCGAGGGCGGATAAGGTTTTTTTAAAGGATTACAGCGATGCCGTTGATAAATACATAGCTAAGATAAAAAACGATAAAGGTATTATAGGCAAGGGCGCGATAGTTCGGAATACCAAAAAGGTGCTGGATACCTATGTAGGGCCGCATGCCGTAATAGACAGCGCGGAAACAGTAATAAACAGCATGATCTTAAGCAGCGAAGAGGAAGAAACCGAGATTTCGGACGGCGCGTATGTAAAGAATTCGCTGATCCAGTGGGGCTCAGAGGTTACCTCTATGGCTATAGTCGCTAATTCCGTATTAACAGAGCATTCTCATGTTGAGCGCCACGGGAAGGTCACGGATTCCATTATTGGGGCCAATACAGGCGTTGCCGAGGGCGAGGTCACGGCCTGCCTGGTCGGGCCGTTTGTAGGGTTCCATCACCAGTCATTATTGATAGCGGCATTCTGGCCGGAAGGAAAAGGCAATGTCGGCTATGGCGCTAATGTCGGTTCAAACCACACCTCAAAGGCGCCGGACCAGGAATTATGGCCCGGGGAAGGCACCTTTTTTGGCCTGGGCGTAAATATAAAATTCCCGTCGGATTTTTCGAAGGCGCCGTATTCGATTATAGCGACAGCCGTGAACGCCCTGCCGCAAAAGGTTGCATTCCCGTTTTCGCTTATCAATTCGCCGGCTGACAGGGTTGACGGCGTATCGCCCGCGTATAATGAGATTATGCCGGGATGGGTTTTAAGCGACAATATATTTACTATAAGGAGGAACGAGGGCAAATACAAGAAGAGAAATAAGGCGAAAAGGGCAAAGATTGAGTTTGAGGTATTCAGGCCCGAGATTGTTGATATGATGATTGACTCAAGAAAACGGCTTGAAGCCGTAAAGCAGCCGAAGAAGGTCTATACGGACAAGGATATAAACGGCATAGGCAAAAATTACATGCTGGAGGAATCCCGTAAGGCCGGAATAGAGGCCTATACCTTTTATATAAGGTATTATGCGCTTATGGGATTAAAGAAGTGTCTTGAGGCCTCTAAGAAGGCCAAGGATATCTTGACTAAAAAAAGCGATAACCCCAGATGGGAACACGAGAGATCGATACTGAATCAGGAGCTGCCAAATAACAGCGCGGAAGACAACCTAAAACTCTTGATATCAATGCAGGAAAAAATTGCCAAGGATGTCCAGGTTTCAAAAGAGAAAGACGACGTAAGAGGGGCGCGTATCATAAACGATTATCCCGAGGCGCATGCCCCGGCGTCCGAAGATAGTTTTGTAAAACAGACCCACCAGGAAACAGCGCAGTTAAAGAAGGAGATCGAGGCGCTTCTTAAGTAATTTTTTTATTTGGCCAAAGGTATTGTAGGGAATATACGCGATGCCTTTGGCCTTGCAATATCTGGCCAGGTCGTGCTTCGCGAATACCAGGTCAGCGATCCTGCCAGGGCAACGGTCGGTTACGCTATCCCCGATATAAACAGTAAAATACCCCTTTCTTTTAAACCTGCGTATATAAGGGGCCTTGCATAAACTGCAGGTCCTGCAGCTCTTGTCTTTATAGGGGAATTTTAGCTTGACTCTACCCTTATCAAATGTTATTATATTAGCGTAATAGGGGACGTTTCTTATATTAAATTTTCTAAACAGGGTCTTGACGTTAAGCGTAAATCCGCCGCTGACAACAAGAAGTTTTAGATTATTTTTTTCGCAAAATTCCAAGAAGTTTTTAAAACCTTCGTCAATCCCTATGTTTTTAACAACAAAATCCACAAATTCCCGTCGGGTAATCCTGCACATGGCGAACTCTTTTTTCAGGCCTATCTTAGTGCCTAATCTTCCTCTCGTAATAAGTTTCGCTATTCTTTGCCACTCGGGACTGGCAAACCTATTCAATATCTCAACAAGGGAATCCTTTTTTGTAATCGTCCCGTCAAAATCGGAGATGACTATAATCTTTTTCATAGCTTATATAATAACACAATTTCTGAATTGGTCAACAAAAAAGTGCCGTAGTTAGGATTTAAAAAAGGTAGCAAGTTTGTATTTGACTTGCGTTATTTTTATGATATACTTATAAACAGGGTTAAGTATATATAGGGATATGAGGCCCCTCTCCGCCTTCGGCGGATCGGGGCGATTTTCAGATTAAATAAAAATAGAGAAAATCGGAGGAGTAAAATGGCATTAAGACACAATATGTGCTTTAAGGTTATTTCAGTAATATTGACTTTTTCTTTTCTTATCAGCAACCCTTCCCAGGCCAACTTAACCGATGCGCTAAAACCACCCCGCAGTGATTCACATACTATAGTACAAATAGCAGCCAATCTGGAAGAGGCCTCAAATTCTTTCCATGTGACAGACCCTGAAAAGATAATAATCGCGGAAAACATCGGAAGGGTAAAAGAAATTTTTAAGGGCCAGGATGGCAAGCTTATAATAAATATTCAGGACGCCCATTGCAATTTTGAGGCGCAGACAAACATCTCGCAGATTTTGGATGTCCTTGTAAAAAATGGGTTAAGGATCGTGGCGCTTGAGGGCTCCAGCGGAGAGATAGACCCGTCATTATTTACAACATTTCCGGATGAGGATATACGAAAAGAGGTTGCCGCCTATTTTATGAAGAAAGGCGAGATAAACGGCGCTGAATACCTTGCCATAACCTCCAAGAACCCGCCCCAGCTTTACGGGGTCGAGACAAAGGAATATTACCTGGCTAACCTTAACAGTTTTCTTAATAGCTTAAAAGGCAGAAATGAAATGAAGTCCGCCTGCGCCGGCGTCAGAAGCATCTTAGACAAGCTAAAAGAGCGTATTTATTCTAAAGAACTAAAAGAGCTGGACGCGAAGGCCTTATTGAATAATGGCAATAATGAAGGCAATCTTGTAGAATACTGCGAGTTTTTAAAACAGGCCGCGGAATCCAGGAAGGCGGCCCTTGATAAATTTTCGAACCTCGCCCTTTTATATAAAACCATCAACATAGAAAAGGCCCTGGATTTTAACAAGGTGGAAACAGAGCGCGCCGGAGTTATAGCCGCTCTGGAAAAGACCCTTTCTCAAAACGAGATTGAGGAGCTGTTTGAAAAGAGCGTAAGTTTTAAATCAGGCAAAATAGGCGCGGCTATGTACCATGTCTATTTACGAAAGTTAGCAAGTGTAAAAGGAATAGATTTAACCGATTACCCGAACTTAAACCTCTACAGCGAGTATTTGGTTATATATGAAGAGATAAATAGCTACGGCCTATTAAAGGAGATCACAGCCTTAGAGGACGAGATTAAAGAGAAACTTTTTAAGAATAATGACCAGCGCGCCCTGGAAAAACTTTCAAGGAATATACGGCTTCTGGAGAATATGCTTGATATCGCTATGTCGCGCGAAGACGTGGATTATTACCAGCAGAATAAAAACGATTTCCGCAGCGAAGTATTTATAGATTTTATAAAAAATCAATCCAAAAAATACAATACCTCGTCTAATTATGACCCTAATTTCGCGCTGTTGGACAAATACCTGCCTGATCTGGAAAATTTTTACCGCATAGCCGACACAAGAAACGACGCCATAATTGAAAATACCTTAAAAAGAATGGATGAGAAAAATCTTAATGTGGCGGCGTTGATTACCGGCGGCTATCACACCGAAGGCATAGCCGAGCGCCTGCGAGCCCGCGGAATTTCCTATATCGTAATCGCCCCGCGCATAACAAAGGAGGATAAGGATAACCCGTATCTGAAGGTCTTAAGCGGCGGCGCGCGTCAGTTTGTCACAGATAACATATCCGCGGCCGATTCAAATGATGCGGCACCCGCTGTGTCCCCGCAGCCTTCTTCACAGCAGGGCCGGCTTGCTACTACATCTCTATTAGCTAAAGATAAGATGGCTTCACCGGCCGCGGCGGATGATTTTACAATTGCGGCCGCGGTTATCTCTCTTGCTGACGTTGTGTTTCATTCCCGGCAGGACAAACCGGATATGCCGGCGGCTGAAGTAAAAAGAAGGGTTGAGCAGAAAAAGGCAGAGTTGGTCGCCAGGTACACTGACCGAACCAGGCTTCAGAAACTTATTCAGACAGTAGATTTTAATGTTGAGGGGATAGCTCTGGATCCGATGGGGCAATATTATGTTCCGGTAATGGTTGCCGGTAAACAATGGTATGTCAGGTTGCATCGTGCCCAGGCGCCGCCAGAGGATGTTAATGTGGGGGCCAAACGAAAGGCGATTACCGAATCGGGTATCGGGATCCAACTATTGACCGCTCAGCAATTTGACGCAATCAGAGAAACCTTAAATACGCAGCGCGTTTCCGGATCTGCCCCAGCCGGTGAGTTGCCTGCGGAGGCGGTGAGCCAGTTCAGGGCTGCATATAACGCGTGGGCCGGTTCGCAAGAAGGGCAGGGTGCGCCGATCACCCGGCGCGTGCAAAAGATCGCGGAATTATTTGTTAACGGTATGCACGGGTTGAATGGAAATCCGCATATGTGGTTGCCTGAATTCGTCCGGGCCATTTCCGGAGATGATGCCTCTGTAGTAGCAAGTGTGGAGAACCAGTATGAACGAATGATGTCACAACTGCGCCAGGTCTGCGGGCCGCAGGCGGTTGTTGACGCGACAACCGGATCCCGCTCTCTCAGCCCTCTCTTCAGCGAACCATATTCACTTCCTTCTTTTGTTTCCACAGACCTTATATCTCTTTTAATGACTGCCGTAGACATTGTTTCATCTGAGGGCCGGATTACCTTTGATGGCGAGGGGAGGTTATATCACAGCGCTTATAGCCTGTGCGCCGTAGCGGATTTGACAGGTATTGAGGTAACCGGCGGCCGGGAGCAACAGATCGCGTTATTAAGGACTCTTACCGACTTTTCAACAAAGCCCATAGTCTGGGTAAAACAAGACGCAGGCGATAAGGCCCCGAATCATTTTATAGAGATTGAATTTGTAGGAGACCATGAGATTACCTACCGCGATAACGGTGTTCAAAAAACAGAACTTATTAGCGATTTTGGCGCCAGGTGGGCCGGCGTTATTCTTGTTGACAAAAGAGAATACAAGGCCAAGCAGGATAAAATATCCGCATCTGCCAGGCCTATCGCGCAGACCAGGCTAAAAAATATAAAAGGCGGCTGCGGCGTTATCAGGACGGTGGGCGGCGCTACGGGCATTGCCGCCCAAATTTGGTCCATGACCGCTGTCGAATACCGAGGCCGCGATGATGAAGGGGTAGCCTATTATGGCCGTCATGGGGTCGATGTTGTCAAGGTAAAGGGGTATTCAGAGAATCTTGCGCGCGCGATATACATGGAAGGCCTTGGGACACCTGAAGAAGAAATGGCCTTTTGTCCCGATGGGGCTTTTGCAGATAGTCCGGATGACCAAGCCGCAAGAATCGCGCGGGATAAATTAATAGCGAATAAGCGGCTGACTGCCCAGGAAAGGACAGCGCTTCATAAAAAATGGAAATGGCTGTTTACCAAAGAAGGCAGCTCCATAAGGATGGTAATGCTCAAGGCGTTGCGAAACGAAAGGCATGCGCTGGAGGAAGAACTAAAAACGCTGCTGAAACTGCCGCCTACGCCTTTTTCACGATGCTCTGAAACCTGCACCACAGAGGCCCTGTACGATATAACCAAGACAGAGAGCGGCACTGGCCCGCGGGTCGGAATCGGCGTTTACGCGCAGACCGAATTTACCGCGCGTAAATATGATTTGAGGCCGAACAATATTCGCGACGTAATGCTTGAAATCCAGCGGGTTCATCGTTTAGACATGACAACCATTAAGTATTTTGTGAAATTTGAGCTGCAGAACGCTGTAAGGGGCGCCGCCGCGGCAGGCCAAGACATCGAAAGAGAAGTCGCCCATTTTACAGAGATGTACGACCGTCTTATTGAGCGCGTATTGCGGGGTGAGCGATTTGAGGGAGAGACATTGCGGGATTGGCAAAGGCTTAGTTCGTTTTTTACCCCTACGGCAAGAGGCACCTGCAGCGTGATCGTCCCCCCATTATTAACGCGCGATCCTGTCCGGCATATTTTTCACATACAGGATGCGTTGTGGGGCATATTAAAGGCAAATGAAGAATGGAAAGATAAGGTAAACAGGGAATTTCAGTTATACCGCAGGGAACATAACATGCCGGTGAATATCGATGGCAGTATTGAAGGCTTAGAAAAGATGTGGATGCGGGAAATGCGCGTCGGCATGCCCGGGATAGCGTTTACTGTCCTTACCAGGTTTCTTCAAAAAGAATTTGTAAGAAATCCCGGCGAGACTTCAGAAGAGACGATGCGGAAGTTTGGCGTAAGCCTTGGTAAGGTAGATGCGGTCACCGTCGGATTCCTTTATTGGCTGGATTTTATTACCGGGCATGACCGCTGGTCAACTACCGGAAGCAGTGAACAGAAGAACGCCCATCCCCACCCCGATCTTGGTTTCCTGGCTGGTTTGCCTCCTGAGCTGCGGAGGGCAATTATAGCCGCTAACATCCCTGCTCAGGCAGTGTTAGATCAACCTACAACAACCCGCGAAAATCTTAATGAATATCTCTCTAAGTGCCTTAACGCGGCTAAGGAAGTCAAGGAGAGAATACTTACCCGGGTCATAGACCACAATGGAGATCTGAATCCTAAGCTCGTGGCTACTCTTCGCGAGAGGCTAAGCGCGTTGGGATATGAATTTTTAACCGAAGACGGCCAAAAGATAGGCACTGACACCAAGGTGCTGGTTGTTCTATGGGAGTATATACGCGATATGTATGGTATAGATGTGGCAATGGGGAGGATACATGGTTATGGAGTATATAGAGATCCCAACTCCGGCAAATTATTTCTGGACGGGAAGGCGGTAGTAGGAGGCCAAGAGATCAGCTACGCTCAGTTATGGAATAATATTGCCGAGAAGTTACACGGTTATAACAAGGCGTTCGATGCGGACGAAATAGCCCTGCGCGTTGCCCTTTGTATTTTAGGGCCCAAGTCAGAGATAGCCCTTGATACCGCTTCCATGCACATGCCTACCAAGCATATAGTAGTGGGCCATAGCCGGCCGATTTATGTTGTCATACGCGAAGGCAAGACCGCCAAATATCAGGTGACCTCCGACTATCAATCGGCATTAAGTCTCTGGGATGTTTCGGAGATCTCCGCTGCTGTGGCTGAGATAAACCGGATTGAAGATGAAGAAGGCCGCAGGCCCGTTGAGGAGCTTACACGGGAGTACAAAGAGAAGATAAGGCAGATCGAAGCGGATAATCCACCGGATAAAATAACCCAAATAGCGGAGGCGGACGCGGCATATCGGGCAAAGGTATTAGAGATTATACAGCATGTAGAGACAAAACAAAACGCGATAAGGGCCGGGTTTACGGCCCGAGTTGTTAAACTCGGCAAGACAGAAGGCGTGGCCTCGGTAAGCTGGTCGCTTTCAGATGACGGCCCGGCGGGCAGAAATTGGCGCTGCAACGTGGAATATTCCAACTTTATGGGGGATCCGCAGAGGCCAAGCAAGGAAAGCGGCATAGACGATACCAAAGAAAATAGGGAAATAGAAAAAAGAGAGATAGAAATACCAATTGACCTAGCTGATAAACGCACCTTCAGGACATTTGCGGAGTGCCACATAGACCAGATACGATGGATTACCCTGCGCAGCATAATGTCGTATATTATGCCTGATAACACGGTTGACCTCGGTATGCGGCGGACAACAACAGGAGAAATTGATCGTCCCGGGTTGGATATTGAAAAATTGCGCGCGCACTTTGGTCAAAATCTTGAAAAATTGAGAAGGATAATTATTACCGGCATAGGCAGTTCTGAGCGGGACGCAAAGTGCGCGCTTAATCTGTTTCGCACGGTCTTGCCCGGCGTTGAGGTGATAGCCATAGATCCATCTGTTTCCGTAACCGAGGACCGGCCCCTGGACCCCGACTCGGACCTGGTCATCGGCCTTAGCTGGTCAGGCACAACGGCATTGACCTATGAGGCGCTGCTTTTGGCAAACCATGTCAAGGGCGCGCCAGTCGCGAGCCTTACAGGTAACCTCGCCAAGGAGATAGGCGCCCTTACAAAAGATAGCGCGGGGACGGTCAAGGTCTATACGGGGCAGGAAGTCGCGGTCTTTACGACCAAGGGGTTTGAGGGCATACTGCTTGATCTTAATATCGTCGGGCTTCAATTGAGTCAGCTGTATGAAGCAAATCTTGCGCCGCAACAAAGAGAAGCGCTGAAAGAGGAGCGCGGCCGCATTATTGAAAGCATGCGGCATCTTCCCTCGGTTCTTGATGCCGTCATTACGGATCCTCAGCTTGATACCGACCCCCCAAAAAGGGATAACTGGGTATATAAACAGGCGGATAGGTGTAAGGCCGGAAACGGGGCGATAGTCGTAGGAAGTGTCAACAACCAGCCGTCAGGCGAGGAGGGCGAGTTAAAGGTTGAAGAGGTCCGTTGGATACTGGGAAAATTTTATGATTATGATGATGCGGAGTTCTTAAACGCTATATTGCACATGGTAGATAGCGGGATAACCAAGCCGGTCATTATCCAGGCGACAGATCATCTGCGCATGGAGAAGGCACTGCGGCTTATCAGGATGCTGACGACCGATGGTCGCTTTAAAGGGAAGGTCCCTATTATTGTGCAGACGTATCAGGAAGAAAACCCCCACTTCGGCGAGATACAGCGTTTGATGCAGGGCTCTATTAATCCGGATGGGCTTTATGTGGTGCCGCGGCTTCACCCGACACTGCAGCCGATGGTTGACGTCATTTTTTTCTTTAAATTCGCTGTGGCGCTCGCCCGTTGCGCGGGTTTAACTGATGTTGAGATAGACAGCTCCAGAAACCTCGCCAAGTCCGTTACGGTCAAAGGCGTAAGCGTGCCCGGTATTATTTATTCAATGTTCAAATACGCCAATGCGATCGGCGCGGAGTATGACGGCATAGAAGTGCTCGTTGACCGGTACAGAGACCAAATTGACGAATACTGGCGTACACTGCGGGATATAAATCCAGGCGACACCGTTGAGGTTGATCGCGAAACCCGCGCTAAAGCCATAGCGCGCCTCCCCCTTATCTGTGATACGGTATTCCGCTCCATCTTTTCTGGGGCGGGGCATGCGTACGGCGCGCCCAGTGAGGGTAAAAGCAATTTTAAGAAAGAGCTTATTCCCGGAGGGGCGGGGCAGGTGAAAAAAATCGTTGTTATTACCGAAGAGACGCCGGCCAGAGTGGCTGCCCAGATGGCTCAGGGCCCGCTTGGGAGGCGGGAAGCTATCAATACCGGTAAGGATATTTATAAAGTGGCCGAAGGCAAAGAAGAAACAGAGGTTACCGACAGGCCTATCAATGGTGAATATTACACCATCATCTATAATAACAGACTGAACGTTTTTAAGATAAAGCGGCAAGGAAAGCATCCGGCTGAAATAGTGATATCCGGCGAGCCAAAACAATCCGACGCTGAAACAGTTTCGCATTTTTTTGGGAAACAATATCTGGTCTACGCGAATAAAACCCAGGGGCTCGTTTTTACAGCCGTCAAACCGGACCTGTGCGGCGTTAGTGTCAAGATTCATCGCCCTGATGACCAGGATCTTATTGCTGATATTGATGACCACACAATAGTTGTGGCGCTGCGTCGTTCGGGCAACCGCAGGGAACTTAACGCCGAGATGGCCCCCATAGGTTCTCTTACCGAAGGCAGGGCTCCCGAACAGCTGGCGCAGCTTAGGGGGGCCGGCGTTAGTGAGGATGAGATGATGACAGCCTTGGATCAAATATCGGCCGCGCAACCCAAAGCGCTGATATACAGCATAGCGGATCGTGGTTGCGCGAGAACTCTCGAACGCGGAAGGCAAAACTTAGGCTGCATTGAGTTACCCGAAGACCTTGATGATACTTCTTTTACGCCGGCGGCATATCTGTCTTTGCTTGGCCTGGGGACATATTTGGGCTATTTGTCAGATGACATGGGATATTATAAGCGAGGCCTGGCTGAGGTAACCTCACTTATGCACAGAGTGGTTACCAATACCGACCAGATAGAAAAACTAAGACAAAGACTGGTAGAATTGAGGCAAAATACAAAAAACGAGCAATATAGCACTGTCCAGATTATCGGCGGCGCTCAAGATGAACACAGCGCTTCCCTCTGCGCTTATCTGTATGAGATGGCCCTGGAGCGCAGGAATAACGGTAAAAACCGCAGGCTGGGGCAATCCGAGAGACAGTTGATCGATTCAGGAGTCCATGGGCCTCTAGCGGTACCAAGCGACGATCTTTTTAAATTTATTAATATTGAGGAAAAATTAGGCACCAACCCTAAATCTGACCCCAATCCGACAGATGCTGATAAATTAAAGGAAAAAGACGGGCTTGTGGTTATATTAGGGACCGATTCACGCGTCCTGCAGGGCGCGTTGGTTGACCTGGCAAGAAACAGGACCAGAAGCGCGCGCGTTATTTTTGTAGTTAAAGAATCAGATATGAAAAATCCGGAAACAAGACAGGCAATAGAGCAGATAGGCGCCGAGCTGGTAGTAACATTGCCTGATTCGCCAAATGAATTGACGTGTTTCAGCAACGCCGCTTTCGCGAATATATTTGTTGACGCGTTCCTGCGGTCTTTAGATGACGCGTTTAAATATACACCGCCTGTCGAACCGCCAACAGAAGTGCCGGCTACCTTGTCAGATGTTGCCAGACAAATTACAGCCGCCCTCCTTCTTCCCGCTGGTGTAACTTGCCAGGTGGATCCGGTTTCGAGATCACCTCAGGTATTTATAGTCCCTGGATTCAGCGATAATCCGGGCCATGTTGGGATTGCCCTGGTAATGCCGGATGAGGGGGATGGGATTATAGCGGCGGCAACAGGTGTTGTCAGCAGTGAAGGCATGGGTATAGATTCTGTGGGTAGGCCTGTTCGATTACCAAGCGGCCATTATGTTTTGAGGATCTCAGTACAAACTGAGTCGTTGGCGGACGCGCAAAAAACAGCATTGGCGGCTAAATTGCTACAGGCCTTAACCATACCGGCCAATTACATACCAATTCCGGGCGGCAGGCCCCTAACGCTTGCCAATGTGCATTCAAAAGAAGATCGTGTTGTGGGTGATACAGTCACCACGCTGGGGATGGCGTTTCATTGGGCAGAGGTGGCAGGGGCAGCCCAGCCGCCGGAGGCCTTTACGACTCCAGAAGCGTATGCTGCCCATATAGAAGGTATGCGTTCTATGGTTAATTATTGGGTTAGAGGTATCTTTATTGATTCGTTAAGCACGTTATTGCATTGGGGGGCAGGAGTTCATGCTCGGAGCGGTTCAACGCCCAGCTGGGGCATATATGCTTTTCTTGACGGGACTAGCCGCTTAGTTGCCGGCGCGACGGGCGCGACGGCTTATCAGATACGCGGCCCGGCGGCAAGAGGCCTAGGGCCTATCGCGAGAAATACGCTTACGAATATAATAGTTACGAACCTTGGAAAAACATCATACAAAGACCTGACACCGGAACAGAAGGCATTATTTCATCCCGAGAGAGGTTTAGCCACCGCTGACGCATTACGTGCAACTTTTGATTTTTTGCTCGCCTCGCATAACCGGCCGGCTTCGGGTGAAAAATATCTAAGCAATGTAAGGGTATGGGTCTATCCAAATGAACGCGAAAGTGAGCGAAGGGCCCTGTTGGAGGAATTAAGAGAGAAGTATGGCCTTCAAATAGCGGAGATGCCGCAGGGCGCCAGCACAGAACCGTATCTGTTGAATGCAATGCGTCAGCCGCAAACAGGAGAGCCCATAGACGTGGTTATGGCAGTGGCCGCCAGCACGCCGGCTTTCGGGGCCCTTGCCCTCACTAATTCTGTGCCGGGCTCAGTGGTAAATTTTACCCTTATATCCAAAAATGTCAATCTTCATGCTAACCAGCTGCCGCAGACACAAGGACCGGCAGCGCCTCAATCCATTGTTGGGTTTGGCGGGGCATATCAATTTGAGGAAGAGGAAGAAAGGGCTGGGATACGGCATCAATATGAAAATGGTGAACTGATTAAAGAGGCAACGCCGTTAGCCGATATTCTTAGTGGTAAGTTTGTTTTTTCTGCCGATATTGTCGCCGGCATAACAGAGCCGACAAACGCGGCAATGGTCGCGCATACCGATATGGACCCGCGGCTGTTCGGAGGAGTTAAGATACTGGGGCCGCGATTACCTGAAGAGAACGGGGCTCAGTTAAAACTGGATACGATCCATGTTAATAACGGCAGTTTTTATGTTGTAACCGAGACCGTTGATACGGCGGCAACGCCTCCCGGCTTTACGGATGATATGAAATTCTCGGCTGTCATAGCTAGAGAGGGCGAGGAGGCCTTAGAGGCCGCGCAAGAGGATATGCGGGAAAAGATACAAAAACTGACAGAACGCGGCGTTAGTATTGAGGGGGATCAAAGTTCGATTATCATCGGAGACGATGTAGATCTTGATAGAATTGAGCCGGGCGCCAGGATCAGGCCCGGAGCGCAGTTGTTTGGCCCTGATACCGCAATTAAGCCCGGGGCAATAGTGCAGGTGGGTACTTATGTAAATTGCCGCTTTGGCGAGAATTCTGTGTCCAAAGGAGGAAACCTTCTTCAGGGCATGGAGATCCAGGCCAATGCGACAGTTATTGGTTCTCTGGGGTTGGGTGGCACTATAGAGGTAGACGCACATGTCGAGAATTCTGACCTTAGGACCCAGGGTAAATTTGAAAGCCATACGCTGGATAAGGATGGCATGCTTACCATCCGGGCGGGCAAATTACGGGTCAAAAAAGGCGCCAGAATCGTCAATTTTGCCGCGGTGACAAATAGCGACGTCGGCGCGGGCGCCCTTATTGACGGCGGTTCCATCATTGCGTCGCAAATAGGTCAAAAGGCCAACATTGCGAACACGAAAGCAAAACTATTACGTCTTGGCGCGTGCGGCGCTATTATTCCCGCATCCGGCAAGGGAGAAGGAAGAAAACCCTCTGCTACTGAACATCAGGAACGATGGGCAGGTCTAGGATTTTCGGAAACCGCAAGTAAGGCATACGGGGAAGGAATGGCGGACACTGTAGTAGCTACCCCCGGGGGGACATATTTTCTAGCGTTTGCCGAACCTATAGCAGGAGATGCTAATATCTGGTCAAGCTTTACAGCTACCGGCCAATGGCCGGTTGGCGCAACGGTAAAAACAGTGGCCGATGTAGGAGTCAGTAAGTCATCGCATAATAGCTTTCTGACAGACCCGTTGGCTATGATAAGCCACAATGTAAACATAGTCGGGCAACCGTATAACCCGTCCCCTAGAGAGTTCCCCGCTGTCATGACCACCGATTTGCGTTTAGGCGTTGCTGTAGGGCCAAAAAGACCACAGACGAATATATGGGGCCCCGTGGTTGGCAGCAAAGTCGGTACCAGCTGGAGTGATGAGGATCCAACATTCCTTTTCTTTAGTCACCCCCAGCTATTATATGATCGCATCACATCAATTGTTGAGGCAAACAGACGCTATAGAGATCAGATCAAGGCAGAAATTGAGTTTCGCAAGTTGGGGGATATAAAATTTGATCCCGATACCGGAGAGCTCGATAACCTTGGAGATGATATTATTAGGGCAAAAATTGCGCAGCTTAGATTTTTAATTGAACATGCGCGTGATACAATGGAAGAAGTAGCCGGTAACCAAGTATTTAAAGAGAAGGGCCTCGGCATTAATCCGACGGTAATTGGCACATTTGAAGGCGCCATTAAAACCCTTGAAGCACAGCTTGCGCAAGGGCTTTGGGCTATGAAAAATGGAGAACTTGTCAGTTGGCGCCGCGCTGACGGGAAAACGGAGTTACGCGATCCCGGTAAATTTTACTCACCGGCAAAACATATACTACTAGTGGAAAACCCGGAACGATGGCTGTCGTACGATCAACTGTTTAATCCGGATTACACGGACCCCGATCCGGTTGGCATTGACCCCACCGTAATAACCGAAGAAATGCTTCAACGGATTAGAGCTGCCGGGCCTAAAGGCCGGAGGATGAGCCATTTTATGAACCGTCCGGGCCTGATTATAGACCCGAGCGCAGTTATTGAGGATGAGCACGATATAGAGGCGGGGACACCGGACAATCCGACCATAATTGGGGCATATACAACGGTGCCAAAGGGAATGAAGGTTGGCGCTGGCGCTAGGCTCTTCCATGTCAAAGGAGCTGCCGGTATGGAAGTCGGCGCCATGTCAGATCTCTCATATGTATATACTTTTTGTGCTGGGGGTAAGCGGATAGTAATCGGCGCTGGTTCAAAGATAACTGTAGCTGTTTTAAATACAGAATATGCGGATCCGTATACTAAAGATGCCGTAAGCAGAAATGTAAATATAGGAAAAGGGTGCGTAGTTGATCATGGCCGCCTTCTAGCTAGTAGCATAGGTGATGGGGCTACTGTTTTCCCTTATTGCACTATGGAGCGCTCAACCGCTAAAGCAAACTGTAAGCTTGGCGCCCATATAATTTATGATTGTAATCTAGGGACAGGTGTTACCGCCCAGCATTTAGCGACGGCATTGTTCGGCGTTGACGCGCCTGATGCTGAAGACGGTTCGGCTAATACCGCAAATATCGCGGCAGCCGCGATCGTAGGCAAACCGAATGAGAAGCGCGTAGTGTTGCATTGGGGAACGTTTGTCGGGACGCACGCGCAAGTGCCTCCCGGCTTGGTAACCGGGCCGGTAAATTATATATTGGGAGTCGTTAAACCGCAAGATGCTCAAAGGCCATGGCGGGCGTTTACAGAGTATCAGCCCACCAAAGGAGGCATTGTCGTTGGCGGTGTTTTACAGGCTTTGAATCCCAATCTCGGCATACGATTCATCGACAGATTTGTGATAGGCTATGGCGTTCGATATGCTGAAACGCCCGCGCAGAATGAGGCGGCGTACAAGAGAGCGGAGAGTGAGCTGGTTAAATTTTGTGGTGAGTCAATAGAACAGATAGAAGGTTTACAGTTAGGAGGCGATCTTGTTCCCGCTTGCAGAGCGGCTGTTGATTTTGTAAGAAACGATTTACAGGGAAACGCGCCCGCTGCGCTTAATGAGCGGATACAAACACGGGAAGGATTGTTTGACGCAGCCAACAAGATTCTTAAAGCGGTAGCTGAACAGAATGGCGATGTGGAGGTAATAAGGCTCGTGCTTAGCGCAGCCTTAAGCGAGATCGGCGATGCAAGATATCGCATAAGAGATGGCAATTTTGAAGATGCAACTCAAGTGAACATATCCCCCGATCCAAATTTCCCGATTATTACAATAATTCCAAACACAGACGCGCAGCCTGGTAAAGTTCCTGCACCGGAAGAAACAGAAGCGGCCGCAGCCGCGGCGATATAGTACGGCCTGTAAACTACGAAATACAATGCGTCAAAATTGTAAAAAATTCACAACGTTGCTGCTTGCATTTTTCCTATCTACAAATCCCGTCTATCCAGCCCTTCAAGAATTTAAAAAAGTCAGCTCGTCCGGAGAGAAATACAACCTGAGAGCACAGGCATTTGTGGAAAGCCTAACCAGACGGTTGGGGGCTGCCGCCGATCTTTTGAAACCGGTTGAGGAACGCAAGGCGCTTCCGGTTTCCCGCGCGGATAGTAAAACCGGCCGCCGAAAAACAGGCCAGGGGGAATGCGTTGCCACAAGTAAAATAATCATACCGGGCGGCCGGATTGCCGAGGCGACAATACAGCAGCCTGTTACTCGGAAGAAACCAAAAACAATTGCCGCAACAGCGGAATTACTCACTCAGGCGCTTGAGGTCCTGGCCGCGCATGAGTCTGATACTGTGGTTAAAGACGTGATTGCTAAAATCTCCGAAGGCCATGATGTGGAACTGCCTGTTGAATTCTTAGATGACCACGACGTTTTGATGGATATACCGCCTGCCAGCCAGGATGCACAGCAGCATGATAATTTCAGGATAAGGGTTGATATTGATACAGCGAAAGGCGCTTTCGGGAGAAAATATAAAACAGGCCTGACCGTTTTAATGGCGGTAGGACTTTTGCATGAATTTTACCACAAGGCGGGCCTGAGTGAAGAAGATGCTCTCTTAAAGGTGCTTGATTTTTGTAGGATACTGGACAGAAAGGATACGGCCGGTTTCAATGCCTTAACCGAGGTGCTTCGCCAGAAAGGCATAGACCACGGCAATGCGTTCAGAAGGTTTATTTTAGCCGGCGTAAAAGACATAAGCGAACAGGACCGCCGTATTATAGCCAGGCAATTGATTAATACATGGCAAAGGATCGCGGCAAGGGACCTGCTGATATTTACGAAAAAACAAAGAGTTGCCCTTAACCTAACTCAGGCTGAAATAGCGCAAAGGCAAAAAATAAACCCCGCAAATCCAGCGCTGAATATGGAAGTGCCGCGCATGGACAATAATGGGGTTACTATAGGCGCATTTGATGTGGGCCTGGCTGCCAGAGGTAAGCCGGTTATTGAAACAACAGCCGCCCAGGCCGGTGATCCGCGGGTCGTGAAAGGGCAGGCCGTTATTGAAGAGGCGCTGGGGATGATTTCTCAAACGGCCAGGGACGGCAAATTTAAGGATACCGTCGGGGATCCTTTAAAATTGATGGCACAGCGGGGCACGCCGCTTAAGATAGAGCTCGTTGATGACCTAGACCACCTGATGGATGTTTACACGCCGGATGGTTTCTTTTCCGCGGAAGACTCAAGGGCGGTACTGAGAATTGATTCTAGAACTATAGAAGACGCGCCGCCCCAACAGCAACGCGGGCTTGCCGTTATGGCGTCCATGGGTATGGTATTTTATATTCACAGGCGGATAGGATATACCTCTCTCGATGCGCACAGGGCCATGATGGATTATCTTTGCGCCCTGCCAAAAAGCGACAGAAAGGCCCTGGCCGCGCTTGTAGATAGCCCGGGATTTGATTCCTGCGGATACCTCCGCGATTTTCTTGATAGTTATCCTGACCTAAAAAAACGCACTAGGGAACAGCGTATAAAGTCTGACAGGGAAATACAAATCCTGCGGGCGCGCTCGCTTGCCGGCGAATTGCCGTTTGATCTGGAGAGCGCCGCGGCTGTGCTTAACAAGGCCGAGGAAGAAGGTCAAGATTTCAGCACTGAGACAAATACGCTGTTATTTAACGCCGTTAAAGGGACGTTTGACGAAAAAAAGGCGGAGTTATATTACAGCAGGCTGGCTTACGCTTTGCGCGAAGCCGGCATCGCGGTTACCGCGCAAAGAGGCTCAAGGGTTGCCCATACCCAGGGGACGATATTGTCGGCCGCCAGGTTTGCGTTGATAGACGGCGCGACCGAAGACGCTGCAGGCGCGTTATTTGCCTCCATCAACAAATCGCGGGCCGCTATAAGGGACCGCGTGCGAAAATTAGGGCAGCTGGGAGAGGGTTTAGAAGGTGTTGTTGACGGTTTTTACAGGGGCCTTGAGATAATTGAGCATGATTTTGAGCAGTTAAAGGAGGGCCAAAAGATACCGTATGCCCAGCTAGAGCGGCTATTGCGCCGTCTTGAAGCCGAGCGGGACCAATTTCTTGAGACGATGCAGAAAGAAATAGCTCACCGGAGAAAACAGATTCACGCGGAATTAAAAGGTCCCCTAAACCAGCAAAAGAGGAATAACGCCCTGAAGGGCCTAAGAGACCTGCGAAGAAGTTTGTATAATCTTGAGAATAGCATGCAGGAGCGCATAGACGCGTTGATGAGCAGTCTTGATAACGCGGAACTGTCGGACATCGCGTTCACATTTTTTGTCCAGAGATTCTCTTCGCGCAGCGGGCATCATATGCCGAGGCTTATGTTAGGGCGCGGCATCTACATAGAAAGTGACCCGGACCTTGACAGGATAAGGACACAGGCCCTTTCAAACATAGATATGGCGCCTCACCCCAGATATGTAGTGCCGTACTCCAGTTTTTATTCGGAAAACGCCTCGCTTACCGTAAAGGTAAGAGACGGCAGGCCTTATATAGACTGGCCTAATATGGAAGAGCTGCTGTTTGAGATGGCTCCTTATTGCTATGAGGCGATAAAGAACGCCGAGAAAAACGGATGGCCCATGTTTACGTATCAACTGGAGACAACGGTCGGCGGGACGTACGCCGTTCAGGTCCAGAAAACGCTTGAGCAGGCTATGACGGACATGGCGACCGTTGAGGCCTCTCAGGCGGCGCAGAAAAAGGTTGCCGAGAAAAAAGCCGCATATGCGCAGCGTGTCGGCGAATGCGCGGACATCATGTTCAAGCGATATGTGCTGGAGGGCGAGCTAGCCTCGGTGATGGAAGAGGAAAAGATAGACAGGGAGAGCGCTATCGCTATCCTGTTAAAGAAATACGCGTCTGTCGCCGTTGATGTCGCCAACCTCGCCGTGATCAAAGAGGCAGGGCTTGAAAATGAGGTGGCCGCGCTGGTCGCAAATCCGGCATTTCAGGCCAATATACCACAGGGAGCGGCGTTTGAGGCAAAGCTTTACAAGGCCGCTTACGAAGAGGTTCTGAAAAACAGGAAGGAATTACGTTTACGGGCGAGGTATTATGTTAAAAATTATGTAACGTATAAAGATCTTACGGCAGCAAGAGAGACAATAGATGAACTTGGGCTGGATACAAGGCCATACCACGTTTCGTCGGAAGGGCCGAACAGGAGGTTTAATTTTGTGGTCAAGCCGAGCAGGGTATGGTTTGGAAAGTATGAGGTTGGCTCGGTTACAGATATGTACGGACAGATCATAAGCGTGAAACAACTCGACGCGCTGCAGGGCGCGTTTGAGCTGATCCAGGCTGTAAACAGCTCTATTCCCTGCGCCCATGTATTTACCGGCGATGTCGGAGAGGGCGCCACCGCTAAGGTAATTGAAAATACGGTGAGGGATGTACTGCATTCGCTGGGAACCTATGTGGGGGATCTTGCGAAGGCCCATGGCGGGGACGGCCGGGGGCTTCGTTATGCCATTAACACGAGAAAAGAATCCCATTTTCTCCTCTGGGCCTCTACCATGGTCACGGGGTATTGCCTGACAAAAGAGCCTATCTTTATAATACTTATGAATGAAATGACAAAGGGTGATCTGTTGAGTTATTTAGGCGTTCCCTATAAACACCGCGACCATATCAAGAAAGAAGCCGAGCGCATACTTGCGGCAAGGGGCGATTTTATAGGCACGGCAGAGTGGGAAGAGTGGGCCAGGGAAGAGCTCTCGGGCGACCAGAGCGTCAGGCAGTATTTCGGGGATTTGTCGGATACGGAGTGGATGCCGAGGCTTGACGCGATAAGCTTTCTTTCTAGTAAATTAATGGGCGAGGCGGATGGCACAAACTTTCAGTCCATAACAAATGAAATAGCTAAATGGGCCACACATCTTTTAAAGATTGAGAGACAGATAAACGATATGGTATGCATTGCCAGGGTTAATGACATTTTTGAGGGAGTTGAAAGGGCAAGAAAGGCCAGGGGCGAGGCCGCTGACGTTACCCGGCCAAAAGATATAAAGGTAGGCATGCAGGGAAGCTACAAGGCCGATGTATCGGACTATAGAGAATCGGCCAATTGGTATATGTTTCTTACGCTGACCAAACAGTTTGACAGGATAAAAAATTATATGGGGAGCATGATAAGCAGAATAAGCAACATAGACAGGCTCCTTGCGGAATTGGAAGAGGGCGGCAAGGCCAATACCGAAGAATACAGGGCATTGCTTCAGGAGAAGGCGGAAATAATGAATTCTCCCGAATATAAAGAGTTTGCCGAAACCACCGCGCTTATAGAGGCGGCAACGGCTAATCTTCCCATTCCTGGCCAGATTGTTTTTAGCGACCCTTATGTCCCGGACGCGGCCCAGCTCATGGATGGGGCGCTGAAGACAGAGGCGGATAAAGTAAGGGTCAGGTTGAAAATGCTCGGTTTTGCCAATTTCGGGATCGCTGAGCTTACGGATGAACAAATCAGCGCGTGCGCCGCTGTTGATGAGTTTGGGGCGGACCTATCGCAATGGCCCGTCCTTAATGATAAACTGGCCGAGCTTGATAGAAATGTATCCCCGCAGCAGGCCGCGACGGTGAGGGAAAAGATCGCGGCTGTAAGCAAAAAGGACATGATAACTCTGGTGTCATATTCCAAGGATGTAGGCAAAGATTTCTTTAGGGATTACCAGGGCTGCGACGTTATAGTCTTAAATTCCGCTCACGCGGAGATGAGGCAGTTTATGAGCAATCTTCCAAGGGTATCTATGTGCATGCGGATCGGAAAGCCGGGCAGCGCCATGGTCCTTGTAGATACGTCACAGCAGTCGCAGGGCCCGCTCTTGGACTACTACAGTATCATGGAATGGGAGGCCTTGGGAGGGACATACGTTTGCGGAGATATACATAAAGATAAGATAGAGGAATGGCGCAGCCAGATGCATAAACAAAGGGCCCGCGCCGCCCTGATCCATGACGCCATTGCCAGGGGAGACAGAGAAACGGCCCAGCGCCTCCTTACAGACCTTGCCGAGGAGATAGGGGATGTTGAAAAAGGGAAGATGAAGGGCGTTTTGCGCAATCTCCTGGATACCCAGAAAGAGGTGGCCAGGCAGATAGGGTTGGACGTCAGCGGTTATGACGAGGCGATAATGCTCATTGATTCTTTTGTTAAAGATCCCAGCATTGATAATTTTACGGCCCAGATGTGGCTTGCGCTGGGCGGGCGATGGCTCTTGGCCGGAGCGCCTAAAGAAGAGGCAGAAAGACAGATGGCTGCCTTTATGCCGGCGCGCGCCAAGAAAGCGGCTGCCGAACAGGCGCGTGTTTTGAATTTATTTGTCAAGCCGGAATACGAGTTGACGCAGGCGGAATATCTTGAGGTCATTGAGAAATACAGGGGGACCACAAAGGCGGGGGACCTTCCTGTTGTTGAGGCGCTGGATGAAATTGAGTGGAGACAAAAGCAGGAGAAAAGGCGCCAAAACGCGGCAAAGATACAAAACGGATTTGATGAGACGTATCAGGCGATATCCGAACAGGCGGCGGGCCTCACGGCCCAGGGATGCATTGCTGATGCCCGTTCCTTCACAGAAGGGTGGGGAGCGGTCTTGATTGATGCCGCAAAGCAGGATCCTGCCGCCGATGAAAAATCGGTAGGGGAACTTACCGGCCCTGATTCCTTTCGTGATTTCGGGAGGTTCCAGGCGCATGCCAGGCTTGCTTGCGAAAAATATGTTGATGAACTGTTGCCCAAAAGCAGCCCGTTAAGAGAAAGATTAAAGGCCCGCTTAGCCGAATTTTTTAACGGCAAGGAGATGACGGGTGACCAGCACATGGCGCTTCGCGGCGACCATGATAAGACCAGGGGAGGCACAATAGGCGATTTGGCCGAGGCGGCAGGGATCATGGGAGATGACGCGAAACTTGAGATAGTCGCGGCCATGGGAGCGCTTATAGATCAGGCCTATCTCATAGGCCAGGTAATACAGGTATCCAATAAAAATCAGTTGATCAACGTGCTTTCAACATATTGCGACGCCATACTTAATATACACGAGTTTGATTATCCGCCGTATCTTTTTCATTATCTTTCAACAAACGGCTTTGGTTTCGGAAGCGATTATTTCAGGTACCCGGAAAAACGCAAAAAGATGTATGAGTTATCGCTTAAACATTATAAGTGGATACATGATTATATGCGCTCACTTATGCTTGCCAAGACCGATCTAAAAAGTAAGGACCCGGCTTATGTGGAAGACGTACTAGGCGACTATACGCAGGGGAAGACAAGTATCCTGAACACGCAGGTAGGAGTGCCTGTTTCTCCCCAAGAGGTTTTCTGGGAAAATATGTGCGCGCTCAGGGACCTTGTGGTGCTGGTCCATGACAGGTATGGATATCCTCTGGTGGTAAAGGATGTGGACCCGGCTGCCATAGGGATGGACAGGGATGTATGCGAGGCGATCGGATACCGGCAAGGCAATACTACTACATTGACCCTTGTGGCTGAACAGGAGAGGCTGCATAGAGAAGGGGTGTTGGTGACAGATGAGAGCGGCAGCGAGATTTTAGTGGGCGTGAGCATCGGCATGACCCCGTATCCCTCTAGGGTGCCCGATCAAAGGCAGGGTCACGACGGGGAATCTTTATACCGCGCGCCGGCCTTTCTTACTTTTCTTAATCCCGGGCAGCTGCAGGCGCTTGGCGTAACGGCTCCCGCCGCGGCTGACCAGCGCGGCACGTTTACTGTACTTCAATTCAAAGAAGACAAAAGGCCCGCCCTTTCTTTTGTTATGAACCATTTTACATCTCAAGCGCATACGACCCTTGCTTATGAGGATACGGGCGTGCCTGTCGCATGGTCTAATGTCGCCGAGCGCATGATGTATATGAAGGTGGTCCTGCCTAGGATTTTGGAAACGGCGGGTGTCGAGGCTATCCCGCAGATTCAGGTTATGAGAGGGACCCCCAAGAAAGACATAGAAACCGCTATTAAGGATTTTATTAAAAAGGGCGGGATGCGGGTTGTTATATCCAAGCCGAGCGAGCAATCGGGCGGCAGGGGCGCGGAAAGGTTTATTGTCATTACAGGAGATCCCGTAAGAGATAAGAGGACCTTACGCAGGCTTGTTAACTTTGTGCATGATTTCTCTAAGGCCGATGATGTGGTAGTCCAGATGTTTGTGACGTCTTCGCCGCTTGTATTCGCGACAAAGGATTTCTTAAGAGAGATGCAGGCGGAATTTGCCGAAAAGGGAAGGGCGGTGGAATTAAATAAGATCCCGGCCACGCCTTTATACTGGTACATGAGGACGTTCCCGACGCAGTCCGACGGCACCGACAAGTCAATCGCGGGTTGGTTATTGATAATAAACACCGAAGCCGTAGCGAATTACGGCAGAGGAGGAAGAGGATTTGAAGGAACGCCTGAAAGAGTCCTGAAGCCGGAGTTCGCGGGCATTATAAGGCAGAAGATGGAAGAGGTTACATATAAATGCCTGGATGCCATAGAGCAATACGCCCCTGATTTTGTGGATGATATGCTTGAGCGGTTTAATAACCTGAAGGAACAATATACCCATGCGGACAAACCGGTACCCGAATATGTTCAAAGGGGTATAGAGCAATTTACCCAGTTAAAGGCGGCGCGGAAGACCGACGCGGGCGGGGTTTCGTATGCGCGCATGATAAGCGGCCTTTTTGATTATATACCTTATCTGACATATAAGGGAAAGATGGTCCATTTTGAGCCGGCCCTTGACCCGCAGGGCGATATGGACATAGTGCTTTATGTTTATGACGAGTATGGTAATGCCCAGAAGATTCCTTCATCACAGGAAAAAATACTGGAATCCCTGCGTAAGGGCGAGATGAAAATGGGGATTACGGTAAAGATAGGCGTCGTAGAGCTAAACAGCGGATTTGGTTTAGTCGGACCGCACCAGCAGCAGCTTGAAAAACTAAAAATGGAGACGGACGAAATGACATTTCCGATCTGCGAAAATATGGCAAAGAGGGCCCACCGTTATCTTAGAGGCATAGGCATGGCAGGTAATTTGCGTACGATAGAGGCCGCGCCCGAAGCGGACGACGATCCTGTTCATAAAGCCCTTGGAGCGGCCATGCAGGATACGCAGCCGGGAAGTATTGATGACATAAGCCTTGTGCTTGTCTCATACGCGGCGCGGCGCATAAAATATCAAATCGGAAATATAACGCCCGAAATGCTACAAGAGCTGGGACAGGCAGCGGGCCTGGTGGAACTGGCCGTTAAGATATTAAGCAAAGAAAGGGCCGCGCTTCAAAAAAGCTTAAGGGCATCAAAGCAGTTACGCGGCGAGGGGCCGGCACCGCTTGTCCTAAGAGGAAGATGGTCGGAAAATTTTGTAAAGAGGATCTCGGGGCTTGCCGTAGAGAGGCTTACGCACCCTGACAGGCCGATTGTCAGGGTATACGAGAAAGCCGATAAGTTATCCATAGATGATTTTGGCAGGATTATCGGCGACAGGCCCAATGTAGCTGTTATCTGCGGCACCCTTGAGGGTTTCACCGGCGAATTATCCACGCTTATCGCGGACAGCGCCGCAGCTGACGGCGGTGTTTTAAAAAGAAATGTGCTCGGTATCTTGTGGAACAAAGGATGGATAGAGAGAAAGAGGAATAAGATTTTTGTATACAGGGCTATTATATATGACAGTGAGAAAAAGATGCTCAGAGAAGTTAATTTCCCGAGGCCCCTTATCCTTGACGCGGCCAGGGATGTGGCCATGACCACAAATATACCCGGCGAATTTGAAATGCAGGTTAGCCGAGACGTATCGCGGCAGATGACCTTATGTAATGTGCTCCAGGTTAACCCTTTTACGGGCGCGGCGCGCGCCTATAATAAGGAATTGATATACAGTGCCATGGCCAGAGAAGAAATTGGGGTTCCCAGGACGATTTTTATCCCTCGGGCCGAAGCGGAAAATACGTCCGGCATAGAGGCCGCGGTTACGGATTTTATTGAAAGGGAAAAAGATTGGAACGGGCCGAGGTTGTTGTCAAGCCTAACAGCTCAACAGAGGCCAGAGGCGCCGGCGCCTTTACGGATACCGCGATGACGCGAGTGCATGTCCAACAGCTGTTGTCAGAAGGTAATGATGTGTTGCTGCAGAGCTCAGAAGGCACTGCCGCATATTTTGATGAGGCGGACGGCCAGAAAGGCCGCAGGAGGCTCGTCTTGCGTGTAAATGTGGCGTGGGATGGCAATGGCTTTGTCGCGGAATCAGGTTATGCCCAGGTCGCCGATAAATCAAACGAGGCCATTGTTTCAAAAAGCAGGGGCGCCCGGATAATCGATGTAAATAAAGCGCTTAAAAAGATATATTATAAGAATAGGAAAGGGCGATGGGTACCGCTTGTGCTGACTGCGGAACACATAGCCGCCATAAAGAATGCGGCGCAAAGGGCGGCGCAGGTTTTGGATAAAAATCTGGGTGTGGAGGATATGCTTAAATATATCGGGATAGATATAGTTCTAAATGTTTCAGAAAACGACGACGGGGAGGTTGAGTTTGTCCCCATTTTTCTTGAAGGCAACGCGAGGCCCGCAGGTTTGAGTAATTCAGCCATTATTAGTGATACGCCTATAGAGGAAGCAGGCTACACTCCGGAACTTTACGCGACAAAGGCCCTTTGGAGTTATACCCGCGCTGAGGTGTTGAGGAGCAGGCCTCAGGATATAGATGGAGCGGTTTCGACGATAGCGGCCGATAGGCCCGTTGGACAAACCGCGTCTATCCAGCATCAACTGGGCGAACTTTCAGATTTAGCAAGAGATGCCGGATTTGAGACGGGTGTAAGGACAGGGCTGGCTGTCAGCGTTGCCGGGCCGAGGCGGCGCGACGGCATGATGCATCCTGACATGGACATGTTCTATGGCCCTGCCGCGCAGGAGCCTATCGGCGCCAGGGGGCCGGAAGGCAGGGAACAGATAGCGGTTTTTGTCCAGGCAAGCAACGATAATAAGATACATTTGCATACGGGAAACCCTGAGTTTCAACAGAGCCCTGGCTGGATATGGGCCAATCAGTTTATGTATCCGGGCGATGATATCAAAAGCGTGTTTGATTATGAGAGGTTTGGGACCGCGATGTCTGAAAAGCTCCTTGTTTCTTTGGGTTATTTCAGCGACGGCCAGCTTGAAGAAATGAGAAGGGTAGGCCAGGAGCTTCCGCCAAAACATATGTGGGCCAGGAATAATATGAGGAGAACCGTTATCCTGATGGCTAACGCGATCGCGTCGCTGCGCACACTAAAGGACGGGCCTGAGGGCGAGAGGGTGCAGGCGGCCATCGGCGCCGGGAATTTCCGCGGACTGCGTATATGCCTTAACGGAGAGGTGCCGAGAGGAGGGTTCAGCACATCCTCGGCGGTTACAGTAGCTATACTTAACGCTATTGACGCCTATTATGATTTGCGGCTGTCAGACGATACTATAATAGACCTTGCCTGCCAGGCGGAATACGGGACCGGTGTTAAGGCAGGCGCGCTTGATCAGACTACCATTCAAAAAGGTAAGGCCGGGCAAACTCTTCTTATATCTTCGAATCCGAGGCAAAGATACAGGACTATTGAGGCGTTTCAGTTGGACACGGACCGTTTTAAAGTAGTGTTTCCGTATTCGGTGGCGCGTGACGTAGAAACACCGGCATGGTCAGGCGGTATGTACGCGCCGCAGACCACGGCTGACGGCATATTAGCGAGTGGTGATGTCCGTAAGATGACTGGCAAGTCGGCATACATAGCCGCTATCCTGCTCCATCAGCCTTTAAACGTGGCCTTTTTTGAAGAGATAGAGAATGACCTGGTGTCAGACGGCCAGCTTGAGCCGGAAAATTTAAAAAAGGTTTACGGAAACTTGAGACAACTGCCTGTTTTAATTTCTGTTGATGAATTGAAGAAACGCGTTGCTGCCAGTAGGGACTGGCATATTGAGCAATTGATGGCGATTAAACAAATAGGCAGGGCACAGGCCGCCGCGGAAACAGACAGAATATTCAATGCGTTATTTGACGGCTGGAAGGAACCGCTCATGAGCCGCACAGACGAGAACGGACATGTTGTCATGGAAAAAGGGGTCCCACTCAGGGCCATGCTGGCGTATTTATACGGAGAAGAGGCAAAAAATTTATACATGTTCCGTCATCAGGGATTATATATTGACTATGTATCCCGCTCACAGCGCGGCGACAGAAGTTTTGATATTGATTTTACAAGGCTGCCGACCCGCGAGGAAATTAAACAACCCTTAAATTGGGAAAGCGGATTAAAAGGGCCTCAACTCATGGAGGAATGGCTTCGCAGGTTTGGCGCCACGCCGTTTAATTATAATAAAGGATTGGACGACGCTTCTCTTGATACCGCGTTAGCTCAGATAGGCGCCGCGGCTCAGACGGGAAACGAGATCCCCTCTGATATCCAGCTGCACCGCATGGAGGGTTCCAACTTTTTCCGCGGCCTGGCCCTTATTGACCTTATAGAGGCGATGTTAAAAAGGGCCTTTGGCGATGACGCTGTAGCGGTGCGCATAAACGCGGCGGGACAGGGTGATTTTTTCCAGGTCCATATTGATTCAACCAAAGCGGATATGGAAGAGGTTAAGCATTTTATAGATAAAGCGGTATATAAACGGTTCGGCCTTGCCCCTGCTCAGAAATTTGTGGACACCTATCCCGGCGGCCCCGCGATAGGTATTCGGCTGGACAGGCTTGAACAGGTTGCTGAAGTGAGTGCCGCTATCGGAAGACATGTCGCTGCCGTTCCGGGAAAGCACGCCGCGGCAACTCATGCCGACAATGCTATGCAATTGGCGGCCCAGGCAATTTAGTTTTTAATTGAGCTAACTTTTTAAGGATTTATTTGACAAATACGAAAGATTGTGATACAATTGTATAAACATAGAGAGGAAAAAAATGAAAGAACCGCCAAGATTTGAAGAGAAGAGAATAAGCCCGCGTTTCAAGATAGATACGCCGGTTGAATATAGAATGCTGCGAGGGGCGCGAGAGGCAGTACAGGGAAGTGTCTTAAGCGATATAAGCGCGGGAGGAGTGCGGTTTATAACGAATGAATTTCTTGCCCTTACGGCAAGAATGGTTTTAGATATTACCTTGCCTGTTCCGGAAAGGCCTATTTTCGCGGTATCAAAGATTGCCTGGATTAAAAAACTCCCGATGGGAGACCGATATGAGATCGGCAACCAATTTCTTGAGATATCCCGGGATGACAAGGCAAGGCTTTCAAGCTATCTGAACCGCGCTTCCGCTGCTTCGGCGGCCCGCTGACACACAAAACACTCCAGAAATTTTTACATTTACACACGTAAATATACTATGTTATAATCATACCCAGTATGAAAAGAAAAAGCCGCTTGCTAAAAGTGATATGCGTGTTCGGCATATGCTATTGCCTTATAGGAGTTTCTTTGTCAGAGGCATATTGGATCTGGACGCCTCAATCAAAAAAATGGCTCAACCCGAAGTACGCGCCCAAGGACACGCCAAGGGAGCAGTATGATTATGCCATGCAGTTCTACCTGGCGAAGGATTACCCTAAGGCGATAAGTGAGTTTAAGAAAATGATAAAGGTGTACCCCCAGTCAGAACTGGCCCCAGACGCCCAGTATTATATGGGCCGTTCCTACGAGGAGCGCAAGGATTATTACGCGGCGTTTCTGGCGTATCAAAAGGTTATAGACATATATCCGCGCTCAGAACTTACAGAGGAGATACTTGAACGCCAGTACAAGCTGGGTAATATGTATTTTAGCGGCCAAAAGGAAAAGCTGCTGGGTATGGCCATTATTCCGGCCATAGACAAGGCGCTTGAGATATTTGAGAAGGTTGTGAGCAATTCGCCTTACGGCAAATACGCGGACCTGGCGCAATTTAAAATAGGGGAGTGCTACAAGAAAAACAACGAATTTAAAGAAGCGGCTGAAGCCTTCGGGAAATTAGTTAATAATTATCCGAAGAGCCTTTTGTATGAACAGGCAAAATATGAAACGGCCTACTGCACATATAAGATGTCGTTAAAACCTAATTATGACCAGGAACCTACGGAGGAGGCGATAAAGGAATTTGAGAATTTTGTAAAGACAAAAGATCATGGCGAAACCATAGAAGACGCTGAAGCCGCATTGGTGAGGCTGCAGGCAAAAAAGGCGGAGAGCCTTTATAACACCGCCCATTTTTATGAGAAGTCAAAACATTACGAGAGCGCTATAATTTATTATAAAGAGGTAGTAGATACATATCCGAAGACCAGCTGGGCGAAAAAGGCGTTCAGTAAGGTTACAGAGCTGGAGAAGAGAATAGAGAAACGTAATAAAAAATGAAGGTCACAAGTCACAAGCCACAAGTCACAAGTAAAATTTTATTTTTTATTTTTTTCTATGGACTTGTGACTATGGACTGTGGACTATTATCCGGTTGCGGTTACACGACCAAGTCGCTCCTCCCCACCCACATCAAGACCGTATACGTCGAAAATTTTAAGAACAGTATAGACATAGCGGAAGAGGTTTCGGACAAAAGGCCGTACAAGATTTACGCGCCCGGGCTTGAGACCGAAATCACCAAGGCGGTTGCGGACAGGTTTATATTCGACGGAAACCTAAAAGTAGTAAAGGCAGAGGCTGACGCGGCCGCGGTTTTAAGCGGAGAGCTGATGGAATATACAAGAAGCCCGCTGAGATATGACGATAATCAGGAGGTAACTGAATATAGGGTGAATGTCGTCGCTTCCGTAAAATTTCTGGATAAGAAAGAGAACAAGGTTATCTGGCAGTCATCCGGTTTTGGAGGCGAATCAAGCCGCAGGACTGAGGGCGCCCTTAAGAAAACAGAAAATACCGCCAGGCAGGAGGCCGTTAACGACCTGGCGAGGCGTATTGTGGAAAAGACCATAGAGGTTTGGTAAAACGCAGATGATCGCAGATAAAAACGCAGATGATCGCAGATGCGTTTATTTACTTATCGGCGATGAGGAATTTTTAAAGGAAGAATGGCTGCAGGCTACCAGACAAAAATTTTTTTCCGCCGGAGGCGGATCCGCCACACTTGATAACAAAAATGGCGGAAAACGCAATTCTACCCCTGATACCCCCGACTACAGCCTCTTTTTTGCGGACGATGCTAAAAGCCCCGCTGACATTTTAGCCATAGCAAGGACCAGGCCTTTCCTGAACCCTAAAAGGTTAATCGTTATAAAGAATATAGAGCTGCTCGATTCCTCCGCTCACAGAGAGCAGATATTAAATTACGCGAAATCCCCTTCCGTCAATTCCGTCCTGATATTGGACGCGGATCTAAGCCAAAAGGATTTTTTAAAAAACAGCTTTCTGACCGAGCTCGGCAAATTATCGCAGGTGGTCGCGTTTAAAAAATTATACGACGCTAACCTGTATAGCTGGATTTCAAAAATGGCGCTTTTGAGGAAAAAGAGGATTGAGCCGGGGGCCAGCGAACTTTTAAGACAGCTTAAAGGGAATAACCTAAGAGCGATAGATGAGGAGATAGAAAAACTCAGCATTTACGTCGGGGAGAAGGCGCTTATTACGGAGGCAGACGCGCGACAACTGACAGGCAGGGATATATCGGGTACCGTTTATGATATGGTTGACGCGCTGGCGCGCAAAGATAAAAAAAGGGCGCTAGCGTTAAGTTTTGATTTTCAGAAAAGGGACCTGGGCTCAAGCGTTGGGCTTTTTTGCTGGAACCTGCGATTATTATTGAGGATAAAGGAAGGCACAGCTAACCTCGCCAGCCTTCAGAAATTTCAGCTTGAAAGGGCCCAGAATCAGGCGCTCCGGCTGCCCTTAGGGTGGCTGAAAAAAGCGCTGGCGGAATTGACGGAATTTGACCTTCAGCTTAAGACGAGCGGTTTCTCAGATTCTTTTTTGGGCTGGCAGATGGTCCTGATAAGGTTATTAGAGGCCTTACCCTAACTTCTTTAGCGCCTTCATTAACCTTGATATTTTTCGGGAGGCCGTATTTTTATGCGTGATGCCTTTGGACGCGGCCTTGCCTATTTTGGAGATTAATGCCTGCAGGGTGTCCTTCGCCTCTTTTTGATTTTTGGAGTTAATGAATGAAGAGAACCTTTTTTCAAGGTTTTTCAATTCAGAGATTATCCTTAAATTACGGAGATGCCTCTTTTTGTCTTTACGAACGCTTTTAAACGCGGCTCTTTGTATTGGCATAGTAATGAGATTTATAACATAACAGGACGGGGATGTCAACAAATAAATCCATAGCGAAATCGGCGGGTGTGATCAGCCTGGCGACCCAGTTAAGCAGGGTCCTTGGGCTGGTTAGGGATATCGTAATAGCCTCTTTTTTCGGCACGGCTGTGTACGCCCAGGCGTTTGTTGTCGCCTTCAGGATCCCTAATCTTTTGCGGGACTTAATAGGCGAAGGCGCGATGAACGCCGCCTTTGTACCTGTTTTTACCGAAGAACTGGCGAAAAACGGGAAAAAGGATTTTTTTAAACTCGCGCAGGTTATCCTAAATATCCTGTTCTATATCCTGTTAATATTAACGGCAGTCGGCGTTCTGGCCTCGCCGTTAATAGTCCGGCTTATAGCGCCCGGATTTACGGCGGATCCCGAGAAATTCAGGATCACCGTTACGCTGACAAAGGTCCTTTTTCCGTTCCTGATCCTTGTCGGGCTTTGGGCTTATGCCATGGGCGTTTTAAATACGATGGGCCATTTTGCAACTCCCGCCTTCGGGCCCTGCGTTATGAATATTTCGATGATACTCTGCGCGACGTGGTTCGGGGAAAATATCTTTGGCCTGGCCGCGGGCGTTTTATTCGGCGGCGCGCTCCAGTTATTTATGCAATTCCCGCCGCTTTTTATGAAGGGCTGGAAGCTTAAGATCACCGGGGAATTCAGGCACCCCAAGGCGAAAAGGATAGGCGTTCTTTTGGTCCCCCGCGCCCTCGGGTCCTGCGTTTATCAGGTTAACGTTTTTGTCAGCACTATAATGGCCTCCTTTTCAAATCTGGCCGGAGAAGGCGCTGTGGCGGCCTTGTATTTTGCCAACAGGTTATGGCAACTTCCCTTAGCGGTTTTCGCGACCGCGCTTGCCCAGGCCGCCCTGCCCGCTATGTCCAGGCAGGCCGCATTGAACGATATAAAAAACCTCAAAGGCACGATCCTGTTCCTGCTTAGGGCGTTGTTATTTATAC
>Ga0105164_10000307_pt1 | contig 36568 bp, 40 predicted proteins | sample VDWuncwatermetaG_FD_89674 | JGI IMG/M metagenome (GOLD analysis project Ga0105164, IMG submission 89674) | Wastewater microbial communities from Netherlands to study Microbial Dark Matter (Phase II) - VDW unchlorinated drinking water | ecosystem: Environmental > Aquatic > Freshwater > Drinking...
CGAGCTGCTTATAGTGCTTCATCTGTGTTCCTTTTACTTTGTCGTTTAAGTGGCTCGATGTTAACGCAGCTCGCCACTTAAATTCGATTACAAAAGTTGCACTTCAGATTTGAATCCGCCATATGAAATATCGTCACTACAAAGGCGGCATCTACGAAATCGTTTGTGAAGCTAAATTAGAATCTGACCCGTCCATCACTCTCATCGTCTATCGTGCCGCGAATGGCTCAACTTGGGCTCGCCCTAGCGACATATTTCATGAAGAAATCGTCGTAGATGGCAATACCGTACAGCGTTTCACCTTAATCAACGACGCACAATCTTTATGTAAAACTTTATGCAAAAGCTAGAATTTCAATTGAACGGCGAATACGTCGAACTAAACCAACTGCTCAAGATGGTCGGCTTATGTGACAGCGGTGGTGCAGGTAAAGCAATGGTTGCAGAGGGCGTGGTGTCCGTTGATGGACAGGTAGAGTTGCGCAAGACCGCCAAGATACGAGCAGGAGCTTTGGTGTCGCTAGATGGTGTCACTATCAGCGTGATTGCTAACTAGACATCTAGCTCAAAATGCCGTCCTTTGGTCGCTCATAACGACTTAAACGCACAGCGCATCGTCATCAATCAAACTGAAGAGGGAAAGCGTTCGGTGGGCTTCTCATTTGCCACATCAATACTTACATATCCATCACGCCCTGCCAAAATTGCCGCCTCATCCACCGCATCAATTTGCTCAGCCGACATAAATTGTCGCGCGTAATCCAAATAAACTTTTTCTTTAATAAACACTTCAAATAAATCAGGGTCGATATGACCGTTGTCTTTGAACTTCGCCAAAATGCTCAATGACTCAGACAGGGTTTTGCCTTTTTTATAGGGTCGATCTTTCGCCGTCAAAGCCTCAAAAATATCAGCAATGCCCATCACACGCGCTTGTACCGACATTTGCTCACGCGTAAGTCCACGCGGATAGCCGCGTCCGTCCATACGCTCGTGATGCCCCCCCGCATATTCAGGCACATTTTTAAGGTGCTTAGGCCAAGGCAAGGCTTCTAGCATCTTGATAGTTACGACGATGTGATGATTGATAATTTCGCGCTCCGCAGCCGTTAATGTGCCTGCGCGTATGGTGAGATTTTCTAACTCATCTTCGGATAAAAAGTTAGTCATTACGCCTGCACTATTACGCCATTGCTGCTGAGCAATGCGTTGCACCTGCTGCTGCGCTTGCACAGACATAGTTTCGCCACCCACATTGCATGCGCGTAAAAATTCTCGATCAGCATCCAGTTGTAGTAAGCGTGCTTGATGTTCACTGCGACAAGCGGCATCACTCAAGACACGCTGATTTAACGGCTCCGCCAACTGCTTCAACATCACAATTTCGCTGTCGCGTTTAAGCACTTCAAAGCGCGTATCAAGCAACTCGATGCGATCAAACAAGGTGTGTAGTTTGGTGGACTTATCTACCACATGCACAGGGGTGGTAATTTTTCCGCAGTCGTGTAACAAGCCTGCGATTTTTAATTCGTAACGATCTTTATCGGACATTACAAAATCTTTGAGTGGACCAGTTTGAGTGCGATTCACCGCCTCCGCTAGCATCATGGTCAATACTGGGACGCGCGCACAATGTCCACCTGTGTAAGGCGATTTATCATCAAGTGCGGTGTTAATAAGCTGGATTAAAGACTCGAATAAGTCTTCCATTTGCGCAATCAAACGACGATTAGTGAGCGCGATAGCCGCTTGCGAAGCCAAAGACTCTAGTAACTGCTGATCATCCAAAGAAAACGCCACAATCGCTTGTGTCGCAGGACACGTTGCATTGATGAGTTGTAACACACCAATAATTTCGGCCTGATGATTGCGCATTGGCACCGCTAAAAATGACTGCGAGCGGTAGCCCGTTTTGGCATCGAAGGCTTGTGTGCCTGAAAAATCGTAGCCCGCCGTCTGATAAGCATCTGCGACATTAACCGTCTCGCCAGTCAGAGCGGCATGACTCACCACCATGGCATGATTTGCATGACCCGCCGCATCATATAAGGCAATGGGTGCATAACGAATCGGCTCACCCGTTAAACCGCCCGTCGCAATTTGCAAGCTGTCGTTGCGTAGAATTTCGAAGCGCAACAAATGCGCCTCGTCATCGTGCAAATATAAAGTACCCGCATCGGCATGCGTCACCCGCATGGCAGCTTCCAGAATCATTTCCAATAGACCGCGAATATCGTGTTGCGCAGATAAAGCCGCACCGATTTCATTCAGCTCTTTGAGGCGAACACGTAGTTTATCAGCCGGATCCATCAGACGCTCCCGCTCCCCACTAGGGATTTATTTGATACATACCGAGCGCACTTGATGCATATCAGTGATGCCTTGCAAGACTTTTTCCATACCATCTTGCTTCAGAGTACGCATTCCTTCTTCCAGGGCCAATGCGAGCAACTCGGCAACGCGCGCATGTTCTTGGATGCCCTTCTTAACCAAATCTGAACCGATTAACAATTCATGTAACCCAACGCGACCACGATAACCTGTACCACCACATTTTTCGCAGCCAACAGGCGAGTACAAGTTAATTTGTCCTTTGTCATCACCAAACATTTTGACCCACTCCGCATACAAGGCTTTCATGCCTGCATTGGGATCTTTTTTCCACGAAGTCGTATTGGCTAATTCGGTGCTGTATTCAGTGAGCAAGGCTTTAATTTCATCGGCACTGGCGACGTGCGAGGTCTTGCAATCGCTACACAAACGTTTCGCCAAACGCTGCGCCAAAATGCCTAACAGTGCATCCGCGAAGTTAAACGGATCCATACCCATATCTAGCAAGCGAATAATCGACTCTGGCGCGCTGTTAGTATGCAAAGTGGCAAAAACCAAATGCCCTGTCAGCGAGGCTTCAATGCCAATTGATACGGTTTCTTTATCGCGCATTTCACCAACCATAATCACATCAGGATCAGCGCGTAAAAACGCCCGCATGATGGTGGCAAAATCCAAGCCCGCCTTCTTGTTAATTTGCACTTGGCGCAAGCCTTTTTGGGTAATTTCGACAGGATCTTCTGCTGTCCAAATTTTTGTTTCTGGCTTGTTAATATGCTTAAGAATCGAATGTAGCGTAGTCGTTTTACCCGAACCCGTTGGTCCGCACACAAAAAACAAGCCATACGGTTTACTGATGGTCGCTTGAATCAGCTCATTGTTACGCTTTGAGAAGCCCATTTTCTCCAAGGGCAACGGCTCTCCCGAAGCTAAAATACGCATCACCACATCTTCTACACCGCCTTGCGAGGGAATCGTTGCCACACGCAATTCAATGTCGAGCGGGCCATATTTCTTAAATTTAATTTTGCCATCTTGCGGCTTACGTTTTTCCGAAATATCTAAATCACACATGATTTTTAAGCGCGTCACCAAGGCATTTCGGTAGGTCGCTGGCACCTCAATATAGTTCAGCAAGGAACCATCTTTACGCACGCGAATTTGTGTTTTAGCTTTGCCTGGCTGTGGCTCAATATGAATATCCGAAGCACCCATGCGATAGGCATCAACAATCACTTTATTAACTAGTTTAACAAGCTCGTTATCGGCCGCCGCGCTAACATCATCGCTGGTGACCATCGCTCCTTCTTCATCTTCATCGCCTAGGCTAGAAAGCAAGTCATCCATAGAGCTTTCATCCGCAGCAAAGCCTCCAGTGCCATCGGCATTCGCCGAGCTACCGCCACCGTAAAATGCTGCGAGTGTTTGCAGGAATTCACGATTGGTACAGACTTTATAAACCAAGCGATGGCGTGAAAAAATGTTGTTGACGACGCGAGAAGACTGAATTCGCTCAGGATCCGTGGTAACAATCATCAGTCCATCTTGATTTTCTTCGACGGGAATCCAATGACTACTCGCTACATATTCACGCTTTAAGTTACGCAATAAATCATTCGGCTTGATGCGGTCAGCTTTGAACGGCTCGTAAGCCACACCAAAAAACTCAGCGAGGGCTTGACCTAACATCGCCACCGAAACTTGAAACTCATCAATTAAGACTTCTTCAACATCTACGCCTTTACGACGTGCGGTACGATTAGCCAGTTCGAGTTCCGCCGCCGACAACACCGCATTACTCACCAGAAAATCGTACTTACTTTTTACCACATGGATGTTTTGTCGCTGACGCAAAGACAACGCCATGCTTTGCGCTAATTCTTGCGCCCCCGCCTCAACCATGGCGGAAAAACTCTCACCCGACTTATTGTTGATAACCTGAATAACCCCCACCAAATTGCTATCCACATCAATGATGGGAACGACCAGCATTTGCTTGGTGCGATAACCCGTGCGGGTGTCCACTTCTTTTAAGAAGCGTAATTGCGAACTCAGCCGATTCAACTCTTCTGCGTCGTAAACGTCCTTGATGTTGACCACTTGTTTATGCACACCAACAAAGCCGGCGACACTTTGCTCCGCAATCGGCAACTTCAAATCCTTAAACGAATTCAAACCTGTTTTAACTTTAGACACCAATGACGAACCATCTTCACCTACCACATAAATCGTGAGCCGATCCGCATTGAGCAAAGTACAAACATCGCGACTCACTTCCAACATGATTTCATCAATGTTGGAAGCAGAATGAACGCGGTTGATTACCTGATTAAGTTCTTTGGTAAATTGAAGTTGGTTACCTGCTGCTGCCGCCGCTGTTGTCATTATTGATTCCTTGTAAACAATTATTGTTGCGTATGGGGCACCGCCCACAAACCACCCTCTAACACCTGCACTTCATAACCTGCTTGCGCCAAAATAAATGCCGCAGCAGCACTACGCCGCCCACTTTGACAATACGCGATATATTTTTTAGCGTGATCCAATACGCCAATCGCATTACGAATATCGTTCAAAGGCACATTTAACGCACCCGCCAAACGATCATAACGATACTCAGGGGGGTGACGCACATCTAACCATAACGCCCCCTCACGCACGGCTTGCTGCGCATGAGCAAAATCCACATGATGCAACAGCGGTTCTTGTAGCAAATGTAGAAAATCGACGCGCCCTAAACGCAGTAGTACACCATTGCTTTTCATCGTCACGGTGGCGTTGCGCTTGGCATCCGAAATCAACGCTTCCTCACCGAATACATCTCCTGCTTGCAGCTCAGCCAATTGCAACGCCACGCCACCGACCTGACGTGTGACAACAGCGTGTCCTGTATCAATCAAATAGTAGTAATCACCCGCATCGCCTTCACGCACAATGACATCATCACTCCACACCACCATCGTCTCAATGCACTTAATCAGCTCACCAATGTTGGCGGCAGGTAAATGTGCAAACGGGCCATGTTGTAAATTTTCTGCGCTAAACATCGTCGAACCAAAAGCGCGCCGACTTTCCAAATCCTCGCGGGCAAAATTTTCAGGCGCATCAGGATGCAGCGTATGAGTAGAAACTTGATCCCACGTCAGCATACGGTCTAACAACTCATCGTCTATACGCAACAACTGGCTGTCGCACAAAGCCTGCGCCGCAACAATTTCGGGCTGACGTTTACCTAAAGGATGTTTCGCCCATTCGGACTGCGCACTCACCCGTACACGATTACCATCTTGATATTGCAACTCTAATTCACCCGCAATTAAATATACGGATTGTCCCTGCAAACTATTTTTCGCAAATGGATTCACGCCGCTAGCAATAGTTTCGGTGTGGCAATAGTCGAGTAACTCGCGCAGACGCGTTGCACTAAAGGCGGCTACTGGCTCTAAGCTGGCTAACACTTTAATGTCGAGGGCGGTATCCATGGCTAAAACTCAAATACCTGATTATTGAATAACATCTTAGGATGCTGACGCGTGGAGGTGTTATCAATCTCGCGCATAATCAGCTCCATTTCACCGGGCTTCAAATGAGTAATATAAATATCCGCCTGCCCAGTAAATTTAGCCAGCTCTTCAACCAGCAAACTAGGACACAGATGCTTGGATAAAATCGCTAATTCACGTTCACTATTTGAGAAAGCCGTCTCAACAATCATGTGCCGTAAATTTTCAATTTTATTAACCACCTTCCACAAAGCATCATTACTGGTGGTGTCACCGCTAAATACCAAACTCGCCGCGCCACTGTCGAAGTGATAACCGACTGCGGGCACAACATGATTCGCGGGTAAGGCGGTAATCAGGCGACCTTGTAAGGCAATCTTTTCACCTACCGCAATCTCTTGATAGCGCATGAAGGGCTGTTGTGCACTTGGAATTTCGCTAAAGTCTGGCCAAATTTTCCAGTTAAAAATATGCTGTTTTAGCGCATCTATCGTTTCTGCCAGTGCGTAAATCGTAATCGGTTGCGCACGCATAAAACCGACGCTATCAACCAGCAGCGGAATGCACGCAATGTGATCCAAATGCGAGTGGGTAATAAAGATATGATCAATCATGCTTAATTCGGTCAGGCTTAACTCACTCACCCCCGTGCCTGCATCAATCAACACATCGTTGTCGAGCAAAAATGAGGTGGTGTGCAAATTGCCACCGATTCCACCGCTACATCCCAACACACGAAATTTCATTATTTTCTCGCTTTAGTTATTTGCTCTCGAACACATACACGCCATCCCAGCCAATATCAGGCGGCTGCTGACGGAAATGTGCAATGCGTTGCGCATAGATTTTATACAACTCAGTATCTGCTGATAATCGCTGCAAATTCATTAACTGCAATTCGGCTTGATCCCAATCTTGCTTACGATAACAACGACGCATTTCTTGGAACACTTTTAATTCGGCCAGCGTTGCTTCACTCACTGCACCAACTAAACCGAGCGGCTCATAAATTGCAATCGGCTTATCTTTACCCTTGACGCGCACATAATCAAGTTCACGATACACAAAATCATTGGCGGCATTGCGAGTATTTTCACCGACGATAAAGCCCACGCCATATTGTTTCGTAATCCCTTCCAAACGCGAAGCCAAGTTTACCTCGTCACCCATCACGGTATAAGCCACGCGCACATCCGAGCCCATATTACCAACACTCACCTGACCTGTATTCACACCCACACCGACTTTAATTTCAGGCCAACCACGTGCTAAAAATTGTGGACGTAATTCATCTAACTTAGCTTGCATTTCCAAGCCCGCCAAAATGGCATGTCGTGCATGTTGCGCATCATTCAGCGGCGCGCCCCAAAATGCCATAATGCAATCACCCATATATTTATCTATGGTGCCGCGATGTTTATAAACCACGCGCGATAAAGGCGAAAGAAACTCATTCATCAACAACGACAATTCTTTAGGCTCTAAACCTTCTGAAATACTGGTAAAACCTCGCACATCAGAAAACAATATCGACATCTCTCGACTCTCACCACGCATCGAAACGCTGGCTGGATTTTTACTCATCTCATCGACTAATTCACTCGGCACATACTGCCCAAACAATCCTGTAATTTGTCGCTTAGTGCGCGATTCAAGAAAATAACCGAACGACATATTCAGCGCAAAAACAGCCACAATCATCAGCAAACTATTCGCAACGGGCATCACCAAATCACCGTACTGCCATGCTGCCATACTTAAGCCTAAGCTCAATGCAAAAGCGGCAACAGAAACCAAAATTGCGCGTACGGGGCTCAACCAAGGTAACAATAAACTTAGGCTCAAACCGAGCAATACCAACCACAACACTTCGGCACCTAGCATGTACGCAGGTTGTTGCTTCAAGTTTTGATCCAACATGCCCGCGATCATATTGGCGTGCACCTCAACTCCCGCATACACCTCCGAAACAGGCGTGGAACGCATATCCATCAAGCCAGGCGCAGTTGTGCCAATCAACACAATTTTATTTTTCAGCTGCGCCACATCAGTACGCCCGTGCAACACATCGGCAATTGACACATAGGCAAAGCTACCTTGTTTGCCACGATAGGGAATCAGCGCGGCAACTTCTTGGTCAACAGGGATTTTGAGCGATTGCGCACCCTCTCCCAACTCCAACCATTCCAAACCTGAATAGTCCTTATTTTTACCTTCAGCAAAACCTAGCTGAACGGGCGCATCACCTAGCAAGGACTGCACCATAGCCAACGACAAAGAGGCGTAATACGCCCCCTCATACTCAACCAGCATTGGTACGCGTCGCACCACACCGTCTTGGTCGATACGTGGATTAAAGTGTCCCGCACGCGCAGCAGCAGCTTGCAACAACGGCAAGTTCGCACCATATCCGTTCCACGCGGTGATTCCTGCTGGCTTGCTACGCAACTGTCCTTTAATAAATAAAGGTGCGGGCAGCACTCCCGATACATTTTTATCTTGCTGATTAGTAAAGTAATAGCCCAACACGACCTGACGATTCTTAATTTTCTCTGCGAATAAATTATCGTATTGAAGTTGTGGCTTAAGCTCATTGAACGCAGCCTGATACGTGTTATCAGACTTTAACTCAACCGCCGCGAGTCGCTCCAAAACCTGCAAACCTGAGCTATTGTCAGGCTCGGCGAACACCACGTCGAAACCCACCACCGCAACCTGGTAGTGATTAAACAACTGATCCATTAACACTGCCAAACGATCGCGACTCCAAGGCCAACGACCTTCTTCTTTCAGGCTTTTTTCATTGATATCGAGTATCACAATGCGCTGATCAAGCGTGCGCGGCATGGTTAAACGTAATTGATAGTCATACAGGACGGCGGATAAACGGTCGATAAAACTCAGGCGATAAAAATGGGCTGCATTACCGACGAATAACAACGCCAGCAGCAAGCCCAATCCAATTAAAACAGTATGTTTTTTCAACTTAGCGCATTCTATTAAGCCATCGAAAATCACTCATTCGCTGTTGCCTTGCTGGCGATTAAGCCTTCAAGAAAAATTCCATTTTCACACCCGCCAATTCAATCACATCGTGATCATTCAACTGACGCGGCTGGTCATTTAGCAACTGCCCATTCACCGAAGGGAAGGTACTGCCCTCAACATAAGTAATAAAATAACCACTAGGGCGGCGTGCTAACACAGCAACCTGCACCCCAGGCTTGCCCAAGGTAGTGAGATTTTTAAGCAACTCCAATTCTTTACCCGCATTAGGTCCCGTCAAAATCTGCACCACAGCAGCTTGCGGCAGCGCGGGCGCAACAAGTTTGTCGGTAATGTCTGCTGTTATAGAAGGGGCTTTATCGGCACTCAACACATGTGTTTGCACCAAAGTTGACGTGTGATCAGCCACTTCAATAACAGGGGCGACTTGCTTAACAGGTCCGCGCAGCACCATCGTTTTCTCAAAATCTTCGGCAGTCGTTTGACTGCGCTGGTCCGTCACATATTTCAATGTGTGCTTACCAATTTCGATTTCATCGCTATTTTGTAAAAAATGTTTTTTAGCGGGTACGCCATTCACATTCAGGCCATTGGTACTATCCAAATCCTCTAAAAATGAGTCTTGCAAAATCGTTACGATAGCGGCGTGTTCTCCACTTACGCCTAGGTTATCGATAACAATATCATTGCTCGATTTTCGTCCGATAGTGATGCGTTCTTTCACCAAGGGATATTCCTTAACTTGCACGCCATCTATACTCAATATCAGTTTCGCTGCCATCACATCACTCCTTACACAAATTATTTTTTAAAGACATTCAACAACTTTGCCCACCAAGATTTTGGCTCGGCAAAGTCTGCGATAATTTTCACTAAGATGACCGACACATTGTCGCGCCCACCATTGTCATTGGCCATTTGAATTAACTGCTCAGCGGCAAGCGGTAAATTACCTTGCATCGCATAGACAGCCGATTCAATATCAGCATCTTCCACCATGTCATTGAGACCATCCGAACAGAGCAAATACACATCGCCGATTTGCACTGGATAAACATGTATTTCAGGCTCAACAGATGGATCGATTCCCACCGCACGGGTTACTAAATTTTTATTTTTAGAAAAGCGCGCATCTGCCACGCTAATCAGACCGCTATCAATTTGCTCTTGCAACAAAGAATGATCGCGCGTGACCGTGGTTAATTTTTCACCACGCAAGCGGTACATGCGCGAATCGCCAATATGTGCTACTGCAACACGATTGTCGTAAAACAATCCCGCCACAATAGTTGTCCCCATCCCCGCATATTGGGGTTGGCTTTGCGAGGCGTGATAAATGGAGCTATTCGCTTTTTGAATGTTATTGCGCAACAAAATGACGGCGTTATCTTGCGCACTTTTATGAGCTTTGGCAGAGGCTGATTCGAACTTCAAACGACGTGCAATTTCTGTGGTTGTCACTGAAATCGCAATTCCACTCGCCACCTCTCCCGCGTTATACCCGCCCATGCCGTCCGCCAAGACGACCAAGCCAGCTCCCGCATCCACGCTTACGCTGTCTTCATTATGAGAACGCACCATGCCGGGATGGGTTTTGCTCACAATTTTTAGGGCTTGCATTGTATTCATTGTTAAGCCTTTCAAATTTAGTTATTAGATTTCAAACTACTCAGACAAGCACGCAATTGCTCCGCAATCTGCGCACCATTGTCATAACGACTTTCAATTTGCTTAGCCAACATTTTGTTAATCACCAACACAAGACATTCAGGCAAGTTTGGCTTAATGCTACGAATATCAGTTGGTGCTTCGTTAGCAATTCGGTACATCAATTGCGCCATTGAATCACCTTCAAAAGGCAGTTTCCCAGAGGCTAATTGATACAGCGTTGCACCTAAAGAGAACAAATCAGACGAGCCCGAAATTTTCTTACCCGCCAGTTGTTCAGGCGACATAAAAGAAGGCGTGCCTAACACCATCCCCGTTTTAGTTCGACTCGAATCGGTGATACGCGCGATACCAAAATCCGTCACTTTGGGCGTATCAGAGTCAGGGTCATACATAATGTTGGCGGGTTTAATATCCCGATGAACCACGTTTTGTTTATGCGCGTAATCCAAAGCATCGGCCACTTTTGCGACAATACTGATGACTGTTGTCAGCGGTAATAAATTATCTGGCTTGGTATAAGGTACTAAATCTTTACCCTTCAAAAACTCCATCGCGATATACGCCAAATCATGCTCTTCACCCGCATCGTAAATTGACACGATATTGGGGTGATTGAGTCGCCCCGCCGTTTCGGCTTCGCGGAAAAATCGCTCTTTCACTTCTTGCAATTCATCCGCCTCAAACTCTTGTGACAACGCGACGGTTTTAATCGCTACGGTGCGACCAATTTTCGGATCTTTACCGAAATACACCACGCCCATCGCACCTTTGCCCAACTCTTTTTCAATCTCGTAACGCCCCAACATCGGCTTAGACATCCCCGACTTGCCCAATACCAAACTACTCGCGTTAGTCCGTCCAGTACTATTCCCCAAAATAATTGTTTCTGCCATTTCACGCGCTTGATGTAAACGTTGCGGCAAATCACGGAATTTAGGATTAAATTCGCCCATGTATTTGAACACCGACTCGGCTTTATTGAATTGACGCTTGCGCTCAAAATCTAAGCCTAAGTTATACAAAACCTCCATCAAGCTGGCATCCAACGGCACTTTGCGCAGCTTGTCAAAAGCCATATCTAACTGACCTTGCCCCTGAAATGCCAAGCCCAACATGCGGTTACTTTCAGCCGAATCCGCATCTGATTTTTGTTTACCTTTTTCAGTGAGCAAATACCGTTTGGTCGTCAACAACAAATGTCCAACCAGCAGCAACACCGCTGGTAGCATCAGTTGCAACCATAATAGTTGCGTGGTCATCAATAAAAAGTGTGTGGACAATAAAGTTACAAAAATTGCGGCGGTTATTCCTGCCGCCATCGCGGCTTTTAAGCGCGGCAACAACACAGTCAAATACAACGCCACTAACAGAAAAACACCTAGCTCAACCAAGCTAGTCCAAGCAGGCATCACAAAATAATCGCCTTGCAAAATACTAGACACCGAGTGCGCCAAAATCAGCACGGGCGCCATGTCGGATGAGGTCGGCGTAACTTGCAACGTGCCTAGGCCGGTTGCCGTCGCACCAATCAAAACAATTTTGTCTTTATATTTTTCAGCTGGAATCTTCCCTGAATACACATCATAAAAAGAATCGACACTAAAGGCGGGCTTACCAGCGCGGTTGGCATAGAAAAAACTATGCATTTGCATTTGCGAGTCGGTCGCCACTTTCAAATTCCCTATACGCACGCCTTCGCCCAAATTGACTTGAATATCTTTCGCCGCCAAATTCAAACTTTTCGCCGCTAACATCAACGCTAAAGAAGGATAGTATTGATCGTAGTAACTCACCACCAAAGCCTCGCTGCGTACTGCGCCATCCGCATCAGGAAAGCTATTCAAGTGCCCCATCGCAAGTGCCTTAGAACCTAAAGATGCAATCGGCGCAAATACTTTATTGGTGGCGCGCGGTAGCACATCCGCACCACCTACAATCTGCACATTACTCAAAGCATTATTTTGCACATAATCGGGCAAAACTTGGTCTGGGTTGCCTTGCGCCTCACCTGGATTCAAAAACATCGCCAGCAACGTATTGTTGGCACGCTCCAAACTGGCACTCAACTTTGCATCGTTATTAAGGCTGCTCATCGCTTCCAATAACAAGGCATTTAATTTATCTGCGTCAGGGCTTTGATGCAGCGATGAATTTGCAGCCAAGTCTGCAATTTTATCAATATAGGCAAGCCCCGCATCCACTTGAGGCTCAAAGAAAAAAGCGGTGTAAGCAATAACCTTGGCATGACCCGCACTTAGGGTATCGAGCATCTTGGCGTGAATTTCACGCGGCCAAGGCCAACGCCCTAGATTGGCAATACTTTCTTCATCAATGGCAATCACTGCGATTTTATCGCTAGGCACACGACTGGCTGACTTCACGCCGAAGTCATAGGCCTTACGTTCCAGGCTTTGGAGCAAATCACTGCCCGAAAAAAGCAGCAACACCAAAGCTAGCACTAAGCCGATAAAACCATCTTTTTTCCACCATGTCGTGATGTTCATTACTGCTCCAATTCGCTAATTGCGCTGAATACTAATGTATTTTAGTTAAATTAACCAGAAAGCCTTTGATTGCTCTAGAAATTATCTAGATATATTGGATGTTTTTAGCATCAAGGTAAAACCAAAACGGGACAGCTCGCCAACTGCACCACCTGACTCGCCACCGAGCCTAGCAACATAGATTTCAAGCCCGTTTGCCCCTGTTTACACATCACGATTTGCTCAATTTGCTGTGCATCGGCGTACTGCACAATCGCCGCCGCTGGCGCACCCACACTAATGTGATATTCATACGCAATTTGCGCAGCATCCAGCTTAGCCCGTGCTGCCGCCAACTGAGCAAGTCCTTGCTCGCGGTAATAATCATCCATCGTGGCTTGACTGATAAATAACTTCACATTGCCTGTCGCTAACTTCCATTGCACATTGAGCACATAAATTTGCGCGGGGACTCGCAACCAAGCCGCACTGTTAATCACATAATCAACCGCGCGATTTGCCGCTTCAGAACCATCTACAGGAATTAAAAATTTCATGTTATTTCTCCGAATGTTTGCCATCAACTTTGGCATCCAGTAAATCGACCGAGCTTGTTGCCGTCGCTTTTTTGCTCGCCAACCAACGTCCTAACACGAGCACCAGCACTGCACACACGACTGGCACGACATAATGTAAATAATGATGCGTTTCCAACACGGGTTTGAAAACCGCTTCGCTCACCAACATTTCACCCGCCACATAACCCAACAAAGCACCGCCCGCAAAAATAACGACGGGGAAACGGTCGATTACTTTCAGCACTAATTGACTGCTCCAAGCGATTAAAGGAATGCTAATCAGCAAACCGAACACCAACAAAAAGGTATTGCCCTTCGCTGCTGCTGCCACACCCAACACGTTATCCAAGCTCATTACAAAGTCGGCGACGATGATGGTTTTTACCGCTGCAAACAGTTTGGTTTCCGCTTTGATGCTGTTTTCGCCATGCTCATCTTCGGGCAACAACAACTTCACGCCGATCCAAATCAACAAGAAGGCACCGACTAACTTTAAGTAAGGCAAGGCCAATAAGCCCACCGCAAAAAAAGTCAATAGCACACGTAATAGAATTGCGCCGCCCACGCCAAAAAGAATGCCTTTTCTGCGTTGCTCCGCAGGTAAATTACGACACGCAAGTGCAATCACCACCGCGTTGTCGCCGCTTAACAGCAAGTCAATCATAATAATTTTGAGTACATCGACCCAAAACGAACTGGTTAAAAACATTTCAATCATCACACTCACCCCTAAAAACACTTGTCCACAGATTGACGCAGATTAAAAAGACCTTCTAAATTTTTTGAATCTGCCGCATTTGCGGAAAAATTAGCCTTTCAAAACTTGCTGCATCACGCGTCCCATTTCAGCGGGATTACGCGTGATATGAATACCGCATTCTTCCATCACCTCAAGTTTGCTGCCCGCGCCGCCCTGTCCGCCCGAAATAATCGCCCCCGCATGTCCCATGCGTTTACCTTCTGGTGCGGTCACACCAGCAATAAATCCAACCACGGGTTTACGCATATTTTGCTTAATCCAGCGCGCACATTCTTCTTCGTCATTACCGCCGATTTCACCAACCATAATCACCGCATCGGTCTCGTCATCATCGTTAAACAACTTGAGAATATCCAAATGTTTTAAGCCGTTAATAGGATCACCACCAATGCCGACGCAAGATGATTGCCCCAAGCCCAGCGCGCTCAGTTGCCCAACCGCTTCATAGGTCAAAGTGCCCGAACGCGACACCACGCCGATGCGACCTTTACGATGAATATGCCCCGGCATAATGCCGATTTTCAGTTCATCGGGCGTAATCAAACCTGGACAATTCGGGCCGATTAACAGCGTACTTTTGCCTTGCATTTTGTAACGCGTTTTAATCATGTCGTGAACGGGAATACCTTCGGTGATGCAAATCACCAACTCCAGTCCCGCCTCGACCGCTTCATCAATCGCGGCAGCAGCAAACGGCGGCGGCACATAAATTACTGACACCGTCGCGCCAGTTTGTTGACGAGCTTCCAGCACGCTGTCGTAAATCGGCACGCCTGCAAAACTTTGCCCACCTTTTTTCGGAGTTACACCCGCCACAAAGCAGTTTTTGCCATTCGCGTAGGCAATGCAATTTTGCGTATGAAATTGCCCCACTTTTCCGGTCATGCCTTGCGTCATCACACGGGTATTTTTATCAATCAAAATCGCCATTTTTAATTTCCTTTCGCGGCCGCAGCAACAACTTTTTGCGCGGCATCTGCCATGTCATTAGCTGAAATAATCGGCAAGCCCGATTCAGCCAAAATCTGTTTACCTAGCTCAACATTCGTGCCTTCCAAACGCACGACCAGCGGCACAGTTAAATGCACTTCACGCGCCGCCGCGACTACGCCGTCGGCAATCACATCACACTTCATAATGCCGCCAAAAATGTTCACCAAAATTGCTTTGAGATTGGGATTTTTCAACATCAATTTGAAGGCTTCAGTGACTTTTTCTTTGCTCGCGCCGCCGCCCACATCGAGGAAATTGGCGGGATTACCGCCATACAGTTTGATGATGTCCATGGTAGCCATCGCCAGCCCTGCGCCGTTCACCAAACAGCCAATATCGCCGTCCAGCGAAATGTAGCTCAAGTCAAATTTCGAGGCCTCAATTTCCGCCGCATCTTCTTCATCCAAATCGCGATACGCGACGATTTCGGGATGGCGATACAGCGCGTTGCTATCAAAATTAAATTTGGCATCCAAAGCAAGCACGCGATTGTCCGCCGTCAGCACCAGCGGATTGATTTCGGCGAGCATCGCGTCCTTCTGCACAAACGCCTGATACAACCCCTGCAACACCACAACCGTCTCGGCAATCGCCGCATCAGGCAAGCCAATTTTTTGGGCGATAGTTGCAGCATCTGCTGCCAGCAAACCCGCCATCGGTTCTATCCACAACTTATGAATTTTTTCAGGATGATGCGCGGCGACCTCTTCGATTTCCATGCCGCCTTCAGATGAGGCAAGCAAGGCAACGCGCTGCGCGCTGCGGTCGATAACCATGCCTAAATAAAATTCTTTGGCAATCGCCGCGCCTTGCTCAATCAACAAACGACGTACCACTTGCCCATCCTTGCCCGTTTGATGCGTGACTAAGTGCATCCCTAAAATTTGTTGCGCCGCACTGCGCACCTCATCCAAGGAGCGCGCCACTTTCACGCCGCCGCCTTTGCCGCGACCACCCGCGTGGATTTGCGCCTTGACCACCCACACGCTGCCGCCTAACTGTTGTGCGGCCGCAACCGCTTCGTCCACGCTAAAACACGCCACTCCGCGCGGAGTGGGCACATCGAATTGACGCAGAATTTCTTTACCTTGATATTCGTGAATTTTCATAGAAATGGAGTTGAGAACATTAAAAAAGCGCGTCATCTACGCGCGCGGACGGAATCTTACCGAATTATTCTCGCCACCACAGGCTTAAATCGCCCACGCAACAACAATCACGCACAACAGTTGCTCCTAAACCGCTTTTAAGGGAAAATCCGCGCCCTTTTCACCTTAGGTATTCAGGAACTTACTGGGTATGTCCGACCTCGCAAAACCGCAACACCTCACCAACACCCCTATCGCACCGCCGATGAGCTGGTATTTCGACCCGCACATACAGGCGGTGGAGCAGCGCGCGCTGTTTGCGAATGGACCTAATTACGTCGGACACCAACTGATGGTGCCCAATCTCGGTGATTACCAAGTGCTCAATGACGACTCGCAGATTTTGGTGCGGAATAGCAATGGCGTGGAGCTGCTGTCCAACATCTGCCGCCATCGCCAAGCCTCCATGCTGGAAGGTCGCGGCAATGCCAAGCATATCGTCTGCCCCTTACACCGCTGGACTTACAAGACCACGGGCGAACTCATGGGCGCGCCACATTTCCCACAAAACCCCTGCTTGCATTTGGGTAAATCACCGCTGCAAAACTGGAATGGCTTGCTGTTTAACGGCGCGCGCGATGTCACTCAAGATTTGTCCAAAATCGGCGTGATGAAAGATTTAGATTTTTCCGGCTACATGCTCGATCGTGTCGAAGTCGATGAATACGCGTTCAACTGGAAGACCTTCATCGAGGTCTATTTAGAGGATTACCACGTCGCCCCTTTTCACCCAGGCTTGGGCAATTTTGTTGATTGCGACGATTTGAAATGGCAATTTGGCGAGCAATACAGCGTGCAAACCGTAGGCATTAACAACGCACTACGCAAGGTTGGCAGCCCAATTTATGGGCGATGGCAAGAACAAGTATTGCGCATGTATGGCGGCAATCTGCCTAAGTACGGCGCAATTTGGCTAACCTACTATCCCAACATCATGGTCGAGTGGTATCCGCACACCTTAGTAATTAGCACCATCGTGCCGCGCGGCCCAGAGTCATGCAGCAATATCGTTGAGTTTTACTATCCCGAAGAAATCGCGCTATTCGAGCGCGACTATGTCGAAGCCGAGCAAAAGGCGTATCACGAGACGGCGGTAGAAGACGACATCATCTGCATGAAAATGCACCAAGGTCGCAAAGCCCTGTATGCAAAAGGCTTGGAGCAGAATGGTCCGTATCAATCGCCAACCGAAGACGGCATGTTGCATTTCCATGAATATCTGCGCCGCAATCTCGCGCCGCATTTGTAATTCGTTCACCGCTAGTGAGGTAAAAAATGATTACCATCGAACAAACACCCAGCCTAATTAACATCGCCGTAATGGGTGAATTTACCTTAGCCGACTTTCAGCAATTTGAAGAGCACGCCCGCTACCAACTCACCTCATCGGGCGCGGTTAATTTGATTTTTGACCTGCGCGGCATGTTGGGCTACACCCCCGATGTGGCATGGCAGGAAATCAAATTTTTTAGCCAAGAGCATCAATACGACTTCAGCAAAATCGCGGTAGTCACCGCCGATCAATGGTTGACTTGGCAGGCGTGGATTGCACGCTTATTCATCCATGCCGACATTCAAGTGTTCTCCGACTACGCTGCCGCGCAAAAATGGGTCGCAATCTAAAAATTATTTGATTTAAGTCAAACTGCGCACCGCGATACCGCGTAGCTTGCAGAGTCGATTTAACTCAAAGGAGAAACCCCATGAAAGCTCGTTATCTGGTTGCAATAACCTTAGGGCTAGCTGTTTGCGCTAGCGCGTCCGCCGCTGAAGGTGAAGCTCTGTTCAAAAAAAGTGGCTGCAACATCTGCCATGCGGTCAATAAAAAATCGGTTGGCCCAGCCATGACTGAAATCGCGGCAAAATACGCAAATGTTGCGGATGCGCCTGCCAAGCTCGCCGCCAAAGTACGCAGCGGCGGCGCAGGCTCGTTCGGCAAAGTGCCGATGCCCGCTACCCCAGCAAAAGTCAGCGATGACAGCATCAAAACCATTGTGGGCTGGGCATTGACACAAAAATAAGCCTCACACACAAGAAAAAGCCCTGCTAGTTCAGCGGGGCTTTTTTCACGCCATCAAGAAATAATTTATTATTTACCAACAATAAGTTACCAAGTTAATCGCAAACTATTTATCAATCCAGCTTGGTTTTAATTAAATGCAAGCCATTTACACCGTCACGCACCGCCGCTGTGACCAAGCGGTAATCAAATGTCGCCAACTGCCCGCCGTTTGCAATGGCTAAGGCAAGTAAATAGCTATCCGTCACTTGCTTAGAACTCAACAATCGCTCCAAATCAAACTTGTCGGTGTCGAGCAAACTAATACTATCCGCCCAAAAGACATGCCCAGGCAAAGCACGCAGTCCCGCCATTAACGGCACGACAGCGGCGGGGCTGCCTGGCGAATTGGGATAACGTAAATTCCCTACAATGCGCAGCAAGCCATTTTCGGTTAACGGGCAGGTCGCCCAAGCCTGCTGACCTTGCTCGGCAAACCATCTATGCGCTGCCTCATGCTGAACATGCGAGGGATCGACTAGCGCAATAAGTACATTCACATCCAACAAATAGCGCATCACAGCAACTCGTCGCGTAATTGATTCACGATTTCAGGGGTAACACTTTTGCCCTGGGCAGAAACCAACAAAGGCACACCGTTACGCACCCCGCCACTACCCACATTAGGACGTAAAGATTGCCGCGCTAACGCAGATAACACCGCGCCGATACTTTGATGCTGCGCCAACGCCAAGCTCTTTACCGCGACAAACACATCATCCTCAATCATTAAAGTAGTACGCATCTCAAGCTCCTTCTACAAAAAACATCAATCATCATACATCACAAAATCTCGTCAGGTAAAATCAGCTTATAGAATGTTGTTGCAACAGCGCGCAACAAAAAGCCCCGCTGAACTAGCGGGGCTTTAAAAACACACTGAAGGATTGCTCATTACTCAACATTGAGTCTGCTCATACTACTTTTTATTACTTGCACCTATGAGCTCTCATTTTATTGCTGTGTGAATCAGCTCACCAAAAAATTACGGTACACCGTTGCAAATTTTAACCGTAATAAATTTTTGCAGCACAGTAGTTGAGCAAGTCCAAGCTCCCGTTATCGAGTCACGGGTTAAAGTAACCGTACGTCCTGCAACATATACTGGCCCACCTTTAATCGTACCGACTAGCGAGGTATTACTGACCATTAAAGTAATATGTGAATTATTAGCTGGCATGCCAATACCACCATTGAGTACATCATTACCGAGTTGAGGAGATAAGCCTGCATTCAATGCGCCTTCAGAACCTGATTTGCCTAAAGCGACCTCGGCTAATGCAACGGTAAACTTAGTTTTAATTAAGTAGCCTTGGTAGGCGGGAATCGCCATCGCAGCCAAGATACCGATAATCGCCACCACAATCATCAGCTCAATAAGCGTAAAGCCGTGTTGTCGATTTTCCATCTTAGCTCCTAAATTTTGATTTTTACCTAAGCACAGCGCACCCTGCACTTAGGTAAAAAGGCATCCTAAGATGCCTTTTTATGCGACAGAACCTTAAGCACTCACTCGATTAATCAAACTAATGCCAAGCTTTTAATTACGCACCTTGACAGATACCTGTTGCACCAATGAACTTTTGTTTTGCCGTAGCTAAGCAAGACCACGAACCATCCGCAGCGCGACTCCATGTAACCGTTGTGCCAGCTACAGTGCCAGGACCACCTACGATGGTACAAACCAAAGTACCTGTTGCACCAACACCTGCAGCACCCGCTGCATAAGTCAAGCCATTAGTGCAGTTTGCTGTTGGGTTCGCGGCCAATGCAATACCGACAGCCATATTTGTTGTGGCAGTAGCGGTAAAGCCCAATTCGGGAACCAGACCATCATTAATCGCTGCATCGTAATTTTGTTTAGCAGCTGCGATTTGAGAGTTCGCTGCGCCCCATTTAGCTTTAGCCACATAGTCTTGATAAGCAGGAATCGCTACCGCAGCCAAAATACCGATAATCGCAACAACGATCATCAATTCGATCAAGGTAAAACCTTTTTGAATGTTCTTCATGTGTAAAGCTCCTAATAAGTTTCGATTAACCCAAGCATCGGATGATTTTTGGATTAACACAGTATTACTGTGTCGCCACTCTATAAGCAAGGCGCGTGCCACACCTACAATACACTGATTTTAATAAACAATTTATTAACTCAAAAAGGCTTACAAGGCTATAAGCGCGTCGCTCCAGCAAACCCGCGCCACAATACTGACGTTTTTCGTCAGCATTTAATCTAAAAACTGATTTATCGAGAAACTGCTTGTTTGACAACCATATTGTAAATACAATCAGCCCATGATATTCACTTACGATGAAGCCAAGCGTCAGCTCAATTTAGATAAGCACGGGCTGGATTTGGCAGATGCTGCACTGGTTTATAACGCGCCGCATAAGCTGACCTTACAATCCCCACAAAACAACGAGGCTCGCTTGATGGCAATTGCGCTGGTTGAGTGGATGGGCGTGGTACTGGTGCTGGTTTATGTTGAGCGAGAACAACAGCTGCGGGCAATTTCACTGCCCGCGCCTCTAAAACAGAAAGGAAATGGTATGAAAACGCCCAGTAAAACAGATTGGACTCGCGTTAAACGCGAAGCCGCTCAAGAAGCTCCTATTGCCTTTGATGCGGCAAGTGATTTGTATGACCCCAATGATGCCGCGCAGGTGCAAGCATTTTTCTCGGTTGCCATAGTGCAGCGACGCGGCGCGCAAAAATCACCTACCAAAGTACCCACCACGATTCGCTTTGATGCCGATATTTTGGCGGCACTTAAAGCTAGCGGGCGCGGCTGGCAAACGCGAGTGAATGAAGCCATGCGCGAATGGGTTAAAACTCACGTCAGCCATTCTTAACGACAAGCACCGTTAGTTCACGCTGCGTTTAGCAAAATCCTTGGCTCGGAAGCCTAGCACCGCCAAGCTGGCGAAATAAACCAGTACGCCGCCGACCACTAAGCCACTCAAACGCAGGATGCGCGACCCGCCGTTGCTGACCAACCAGCTTGGCTCACTGCCCATGCCCCACCATAAGACGATGCCCATTAAAAAAGTGGCGAACACGACTTTTAGCATAAACATTAGCCAGCCCGCTTCCGCCTGATAGATGCCGCGTGTGCGTAATAAGTAAAACAAAATAGCGGCGTTAAAACACGCGCCAAGTCCGATAGATAACGCCAAGCCTGCGTGATCTAAGTCCATACCTTTAACAAATAACAGATTGAGTAATTGCGTGACGATGAGCGTGATGATGCCGATTTTGACGGGGGTTTTAATGTCTTGTTTGGCGTAAAAAGCAGGGGCCAAAATTTTGACTAACAAAATGCCCAGCAAGCCAACGCTGTAGCCGATTAACGCGTAACTGGTTTGCACCACGTCGTGCGCGTTAAATGCACCGCGCTGAAAAAAAGTAGAGAGTAGCGGCACCGCCAGCAAACCCAATGCCAGTGAGGCAGGTAAGGCAATCATCATGGTTAAACGTAAACCCCAATCGAGCAGCTTGGAATACTCCACGGTGTTGCCGCTGGCAAAACATTTTGATAAAGATGGCAGCAAAATTGTGCCTAATGCCGCGCCCAGCAGCCCTGACGGGAATTCCATTAAGCGGTCGGCGTAATACAGCCACGACACGCTGCCCACCACAAAAAATGACGCAACAATGGTGTTGATGATGAGGCTGATTTGGCTAATCGACACGCCAAACAGCGCGGGGCCCATTTGCTTAATCACGCGCCACATGCCTGCATCTTTGAAGCTCAAGCGCAGCGTTGGCAACATGCCGATTTTTTTCAGAAACGGGAGCTGGAATGCGAGCTGCACCGCACCCGCCAAAAACCACGCCCACGCCAAGCCCATAATCGGCTCATCAAAATAAGGCGTAAGCCACAATGCGCCGCCAATTAAGCAAGTGTTCAGCAAAATCGGCGCAAACGCGGGCACCCAAAATTTGTTGTAGGTATTGAGAATGCCCGCCGCCACCGCCACCAATGAGATAAAGAAAATATAGGGTGAGGTGATGCGCAGCATCTGCACCGTCAAATCAAACTTGGCAGGATCTTTAATAAAGCCTGGAGCGGTGACATAAATAATGACGGGCGCGGCAATGATGCCAATGAGCGTGACGATAAATAACACCAATGCCAACATCGTCACCACATGATCAACTAAGAGCTTGGTTTCATCGTGTCCGCGCCGCTGTTTATATTCGCCAAAAATCGGCACAAAGGCTTGCGAAAATGCGCCTTCGGCAAACATCCGACGTAATAAATTCGGTAAGCGCGTCGCCAAAACATACGCATCGTTGGCAATGCCCGCGCCGAACATCCCCGCAATAATCACATCGCGCGCGAATGCCAAAATGCGCGACACTAAAGTTAAACCGCTAATGGTGGCGAGGGCTTTAAGAAGGTTCATTCGAGCGCGTATAAAAAGGATATAAAAAAGCGGCGCATCATAGCATTGCCACTTGCGCCGATTCGCCCCGCCCAAAAAATGTAAAAGAATTTGCAAAAGCAATAGAAATCACTATAATGCGCGCCTTTTATCGCAAGCCAATTTCAAGGGGTCAACATGGCAAACACAGCACAAGCACGCAAGCGCGCACGTCAAGCAGTTAAACAAAATGCTCACAACAGCAGCCTGCGTTCTGAACTGCGTACCGCAATCAAGAAGGTTATCAAAGCAATTGAAGCGGGCGACAAAGCCGCTGCAACAGCGGTTTACCAAACTTCGATGAGTACCGTTGACAGCATCGCTGACAAGAAAATCATTCACAAAAACAAAGCTGCTCGCCATAAGAGCCGCTTGTCTGCTGCGGTTAAAGCAATGGCGTAATCGCCCTGTTTTATGCTCAGATTGTCGCCTGTCGTTAAATGGCACATTTTTAGAGAACGCAGTTAGAGCAAGCCGACCGCAATGTCGGCTTGTTTGCTTTTTGGGTCGCTGGTAAAAATCAAATCGCGTCGCAATAGGGCGTTGCTCGCGCCTTGCCTTGCTTAGATATTTGAATTTCACCCGCCACCTAGGTGCTGGAATTAGAGCAATCTTGAAATTAGAGCCGCTAAATTTTTCCTTGAGGAGTTGCCATGTCACATGTAATGAACACTTACGCCAGATTGCCGGTTGCTTTTGAGCGCGGCGAAGGTGCGTGGCTGTGGGATAGCGAAGGTAAAAAATACTTGGATGGGCTGTCGGGCATTGCCGTCAATACGCTCGGTCATGCGCATCCGCAACTGACCTCTGCATTATCTGAACAAATCAGCAAGCTAATTCATTGCTCGAATGTTTATCAAGTGCCAGGGCAAGAAGTTTTGGCGGACAAATTGTGCGAATTGACGCACATGCAAGAAGTGTTTTTCAGTAATTCTGGTTGCGAGGCCAACGAAGCGGCGATTAAGTTAGCCCGCATGTTTGGGCACAAACGCGACATCGACAACCCTTGCATCATCGTGATGGAAAAAGCCTTTCACGGGCGCACGCTGGCGACGCTTTCCGCCACTGGCAATCGCAAAGTGCAAGTGGGCTTTGAGCCACTGGTAACAGGCTTTGTGCGCGTGCCTTACAACGATTTAGACGCGGTGCGCCAAGTCGCCGAGCACAATAGCAACGTGGTCGCCGTGTTGGTCGAGCCTATCCAAGGCGAAGGCGGCATTCGCACTTTAGACATCGAATATCTGCAACAACTGCGTGGCATTTGCGACCAAGCAAACTGGTTGCTGATGTTAGACGAAGTGCAATGCGGCATCGGTCGCACTGGCAAGTGGTTTGCGCATCAACACGCGGGCATTTTGCCCGACGTAATGACGCTGGCAAAAGGCTTGGGTTCGGGGATGCCGATAGGCGCGTGTCTCACCGCAGGCAAAGCGGCGAACGTATTTGCGCCGGGCAATCACGGCTCGACTTTTGGCGGCAATCCGCTGGCTTGCACAGCGGGCATCACCACGCTAAACGTCATCGCACAAGATAATTTGTTGGCTCATGCCGACACGCTGGGACGCTTTATTCAGCAGGCTTTCCGCACTCAACTCGCGGGCATAAATGGCGTGCTAGAGATTCGCGGACAAGGCTTGATGATAGGTATTGAGTTAAATAAACCCTGCGGCGAGTTAGTCAAGCGGGCATTGGCAAAAGGTCTGCTGATTAACGTCACCGCTGACAGCGTGATTCGCTTATTGCCCCCCCTCATCATGTCGCAAGATGAAGCACAACAACTGGTCGCGGGCTTGTGCCCGCTCATTAAAGATTTTTTGCAGTCCTAACCGCTCCCATCGGAAACGCATCATGCCAACCAGCAAACCCGTAAAGCACTTTTTGCAGTTCAAAGATTTATCCCGCGACGAATTGGAATATCTGTTCGAGCGCACCCGCATCATCAAACAAAAATACAAGTCGTATCAGCAATACTGGCCGCTCACCGACCGCACGCTGGTGATGATTTTCGAAAAGGCCAGCACCCGCACGCGCTTGTCATTCGAGGCAGGTATGCAGCAGCTCGGCGGTTCGGCGATTTATCTGAACACGCGCGATTCACAACTGGGTCGCGGTGAGCCCGTGGAAGACGCGGGGCAAGTCATCTCGCGCATGTCCGATTTGGTGATGATTCGTACCTTTGAGCAATCCATCATCGAACGCTTCGCTGCGCATTCGCGCGTGCCCGTCATCAATGGCTTGACCAACGAATATCATCCTTGCCAAATTTTGGCGGACATCTACACCTATATCGAGCAACGCGGCTCTATCAAAGGCAAGACCGTGGCGTGGATAGGTGACTCGAACAATATGTGCAACACCTGGTTGCAAGCGGCGGAAATTTTGGACTTCAACGTGCATGTTTCCACCCCGCCTGGCTACGAAGTTGAACCGGAACGCGCGGGCTTGTACGGTCACGAGCATTACGAAGAATTCAAAGACCCGATGGAAGCCTCTAAAGGCGCGGATTTGGTCACTACCGACGTATGGACTTCGATGGGTTGGGAGGCCGAAAACGAAGAACGCATGAAAGATTTTGCCGACTGGCAAGTCGATGAAGACATGATGCGCGTCGCCGCCAAAGACGCGCTGTTCATGCACTGCCTGCCCGCGCATCGCGGTGAAGAAGTGTCCGCTGGCGTAATCGACGGCGCGCAATCGGTGGTATGGGATGAGGCTGAAAACAGGCTGCACGTACAGAAGGCTCTAATGGAGTATTTGCTGTTAGGCAAGGTAACAAGCTAAATGAAATCACACACTCAAATGCAGCCTGTTTCGGCGGACGCTAACATTCGCGCAGCTAATGTTAAGCCGCGCAGCGGCGGCGGTAGCCAAAATAGATTGCACGTGCAGAAGGCTCTAATGGAGTATTTGCTGTTAGGCAAGCTCGCGTAATGCGCATCCCCGCTAAATTCGCACCGCAACTTTTCGCCTTGCTCATGTCATTCGCAATGGCGTTCGTGATGACCGCTTTTATCACTTGGGTAAACACAGGTTTGGCGGATGGCTATTGCTCGCGCTGGGTGCGTGCCTTTTTCATGGCATGGCCTGTTGCGATGATGTGTGTGCTGCTGTTCGCTGGGCGGGTGCGCGCACTGGTTGCCAAACTCACCGCTCAATAAAATTTATGTAATTTAGGAAAACACTTATGTCTGAAATTAAAAAAGTAGTTCTCGCCTATTCGGGCGGTCTGGATACTTCAGTTATTTTGAAATGGTTGCAAGACACTTATCAATGCGAAGTGGTGACTTTTACTGCTGATGTGGGACAAGGCGAAGAGCTGGAACCCGCACGCGCCAAAGCGTTGAAAATGGGTATTACACCCGCCAACATTTACATCGACGATTTGCGTGAAGAATTCGTGCGCGATTTCGTGTTCCCAATGTTCCGCGCCAACACCATTTACGAAGGCGAATACTTGCTCGGCACGTCGATTGCGCGTCCGCTGATTGCCAAGCGTTTAATTGAGATTGCCAACATGACGGGCGCGCAAGCCATCTCGCATGGCGCAACAGGCAAGGGCAACGATCAAGTGCGTTTCGAGCTGGGTGCTTACGCGCTGAACCCAAATATCAAAGTCATCGCGCCATGGCGTGAATGGGATTTGCTGTCACGCGAAAAGCTGATGGCGTATGCCGAAAAGAACGGCATTCCCATCGACATGAAACACAAACAAGGCGGATCGCCTTACTCGATGGATGCGAATTTGCTGCACATCTCCTACGAAGGTCGTCATCTGGAAAACCCCGCAGCCGAAGCCGAAGCGAGCATGTGGCGTTGGACGGTGTCGCCTGAAAATGCACCGAACGAAGCCGAATACTTGGATTTGGAATTTGCTAACGGCGACATCGTGGCACTGAACGGCACAACCATGACACCCGCCAGCGTCTTGGCGAAACTCAATCAGCTCGGTGGCAAGCACGGCATCGGTCGGCTGGATTTAGTCGAAAATCGCTACGTCGGTATGAAGTCGCGCGGCTGTTACGAAACCCCTGGCGGCACAATTATGTTGAAAGCACATCGCGCCATTGAGTCGATTACTTTGGATCGCGAAGTCGCACACTTGAAAGACGACTTAATGCCACGTTACGCTTCGATGATTTACAACGGTTACTGGTGGAGTCCTGAGCGTCGCGCCTTGCAAACCCTGATTGACCACACGCAAAGCACCGTCAACGGTTGGGTGCGTGTCAAGCTGTACAAGGGCAATGTGATTGTGGTCGGGCGCGATTCCAAGACCGATTCGCTGTTCGATTCCACCATCGCCACCTTCGAAGATGACAAAGGCGCGTATGACCAAAAAGATGCGGCAGGCTTTATTAAGTTGAACGCGTTGCGTCTGCGCATCGCAGCGAATTTGCAGCATAAAAAATAATTAGGAGAGCTTTATGTCAGAACAATTCAACGGCGTGAGCGTCATCAAAAAAGGCAATGTATTTTTCGACGGAAAATGCGTTTCGCATTCGGTTTTGTTTGCCGATGGCACACGCAAAACCGTCGGCGTAATTTTGCCTAGCACCCTCACCTTCAACGTCGGCGTGCCAGAAATTATGGAAATCACCGACGGCACGTGCCGCGTGAAATTAGGCAGCGATAGCGAATTCAAACCCTCCGCCGCAGGCAGCCAATTTGCTGTACCCGCCAATGGCAGCTTCGTTATCGAAGCGACCGAAGTGGTGAATTACGTTTGTAGTTTTGGCTCCGACTAACCTAAAGGTAAGTCTTCGCCGCCACAAACCGCGTTGCGGTGGGTTGTGGTTAATTTGATAAGGAGAACCCCATGCCAACTTTCGACATCGTTTCAGAAGTAGAAAAAACCGAAGTTAAAAATGCGCTTGAGCAGACCAACAAAGAAGTCTCGACACGCTTTGATTTCAAGGGCTCGGACGCGCGCGTGGAGCAAGCTGAATTGAAGCTCACGGTGTGGGCGGACAACGAGTTTCAGCTTGACCAAGTGCAAGATGTTTTGAACGGTAAGTTGACCAAACGCGGCGTGGATATTAAGTGTTTGGAGATCAGCGAAAAAATCGAAAAAGTCAGCGGTAATAAAGTCAAACGCGAGTGCGAAGTTAAGACTGGCGTGGAGATTGAACTGGCGAAAAAAATCGTTAAACACATCAAAGACAGCAAGCTCAAAGTGCAAGCCAGCATTCAAGGCGACACCGTGCGCGTGACGGGGAAAAATCGCGATGACCTGCAAGATGCCATCGCCTTTATCAAAAAAACCATCACCGATTTCCCGCTGCAATTCCAAAATTTCCGCGACTAATGTCTAGCTTAATTAACAGCATCAGCGCGTCTGTGGAATTTAGTTTTAAGGGTGAAACGCGCACCTTAAACACCATGCTCAATCTGGATGAGATGCTGGTTAAACACATCGACCTCGCCTCGCTACATCACGCTTTAGCGGTAGCAAACGGTATCGACACTTATTCCTATCTGTTTGAAGTGCTGCAAGAAGAAGAGATTTTTTTCAGCCATCCGCAAGGCGATGCGGCGCACTACTTGCATGACGGACAGTTCGATTTCGCGGGCTATGTTGCCGCTCATCAGTCCGATGAATTGTTCGCGCCCTTGCAAGCCATCGCCGCGCGCGAAATGGGCATTGCTGATTTGAACGAGCATCCGCAGCTCAAACAAGCCTTGCTGTGCGCTTATCAACTGGGCTTAGAACAATGAAAACCGCGCTAGTGTTATTCGCCGACGGCAGCGAAGAATTAGAAGCCGTCACCATCGTCAACATCTTGCGACGCGGCGGGGTGAACGTCAGCTTTGCAGGCTTGAGTTGCGGCTTATTGCGCGGCAGTCGCGGCATGTTGTTACGCCCCGACATGACGCTAGATAGCGCAATGGAACACGACTTCGACATGATCGTTTTACCCGGTGGACAACCAGGCAGCGACACCCTCAAAGCCGATTCCCGCGTCATCGCGCTGCTGCAAAAAATGTCCACGCAAGACAAATACATCAGCGCGATTTGCGCCGCGCCAGCGGTGTTAGCCGAGGCCGGTTTGCTCGACGGCAAACGCGCCACCAGCTACCCAACTTGCTTAGATGACTATCCACGGGTCGCGCAGCAATTAAGCGCGGTGGTAGAAGACGGCAAGCTCATCACCTCACGCGGCCCTGGCACCGCCATGGACTTCGCACTGGTGTTGCTAGAACGCTTGATGGGTTCGGCAAAAAGACAGGTAGTCGAACTCGGTTTGGTGCGTTAACGAATCGTTACAGCGCGTCCAAATTTTCCCGCCACATTTCAGCTTGTGCTTGCAAAGCAACTAAAGCACTGCCCTCCATTTTTTTCAGTTGCGGATAGACCATCCCAATGCGTGGATTGCGCCCCAGCTTGTCGCTATTGCGCGCAAAAAAATCCCAATACAGCGCGTTAAACGGACACGCTGTTGCGCCAATACGCAGCTTTTTATCGTAGTGACAGCCGCTGCAATAATCACTCATACGGTCGATGTAAGCCGCCGCCGAAACATACGGTTTGGTCGCCAATTTTCCGCCGTCGGCAAACTGGCTCATGCCCAGCGTATTGGGCAGCTCAACCCACTCAAACGCGTCGATATAAACGCCTAAATACCAGTGATGTAAGGCGTGCGGATTGAGTCCCGCCAGCAAGGCAAAATTACCAATCACCATCAACCGTTGAATGTGATGCGCATGGGCGTTTTGCAAAGAATTATCCAGCGCGTTTGCCATGCAGCCCATCCGCGTTTTCCCCGTCCAAAACCACGCAGGCAAAGCGCGTTGGTGCGCAAAAAAATTATGTTCGGCATAGCTCGGCATATTGGCCCAATACACGCCGCGCACATATTCTCGCCACCCCAAAATTTGCCGCACAAACCCTTCGCAGGCGGCGAGCGAAATATGCTCATCGTGTGCAGTCGCCTCAACCACTGCATTGACCACCTCGACAGGACTAAGCATTTTCACATTCAGCGCGAACGATAACTGAGAATGAAACAAGCGGCTGGCACGGCTACTCATCGCATCCTGAAAATCACCGAAGTGTGGCAAGCCTTGCTCGATAAAGGCCGCGAGCTGTTGCAATGCTTCGCCACGATTGAGCGGCCAGACAAAATGCGCTGCATTAGGTGCACCAAAACTTGCCACACCGGCAGCTTGTATGGTTGACCATAAGGCGCGGTGGTCGTGGCGCGGACGCACGTCTTGCGGCTCAAATGGCACGCCCCGCCAAGGCTTGCGATTGTCGTGATCAAAATTCCACTTGCCACCAATCGGCTGCTGTTGCGCATCGAGCAACACGCCATGCTTGACGCGCATGTGCCGATAAAAAGTTTCCATCAACCAATTTTTTCGCCCTGCAAAGAGCTGCGCCGCCTCGTCGCGCTCGGTATAAAAATGCTCGCTGCTCACCTGGCTCACCGCAACACTACTAGCTTGCGCATACTCGGCAAGCTGCGCATCTAAACGGTGTTCGTCGGGTTGTTGGTACTGCACTGCACGCGCGTGATAGTGGGTGATGAGCGCGCTTAAATTATGGGTGAGGTGATGTTGGTTCGCAGGGTCATCAATCGCCAAGTAATGCACGCGATGGCCTTGTGCTTGTAGATGAGCGGCGAAATCGCGCATCGCAGCAAAAATGGCAATAATTTTTTGCGCGTGATGCAACACATAATCGGTCTCTTGGCGAATTTCCATCAAGACAAAAATCACCGCGTCAGAGGGTTTTGCGAACCAACTGTGCTGCGGATTCAGTTGGTCGCCTAAGATGAGTTTTAAGGTGGGCATAGGCGGAGAAAAGTCGTTAGTCATTAGTCGTAAATCTAACTTGTGGGAGCTCGATTTATCGAGCGATGTTTTATGGTGAGCATCGCCCGATAAATCGGCCTCCTACACGCTAATCAGTTTTTTGAAACGACAAAGTCAGCTCACCTAAACGTAAACCAAATTTACTCATCACCGAGCGATTCAATAATACTTTTTCGTCTTGCAAATAAAACCAATCATCAAAATTCACATGGTAAGTTTTTTCACCCACGGGCAACGCCAACACATAGCTCCAACGCAGCGCGTTGCCCGCCGCAACGCCTTTAGCAACCCCGACCACATCGGCGGCACGACCTTCGTAATGCGATTCGTCGAGCTTAGTAATCATCCACACGCGGCGTTGTTTTGTGCCATCTGCGTAAGTGAAATCTTCGTCTAGCGTGCCGATATTATTTTGCCAATGCGCAGCGATTACCACCTTAAATCGCTTCACCACCCAGCCTGTTCGGTCTTGAAACATACCGTGTCCGACTATCGTGCCGTTAAAGTATTTGGCTAAATCAAGCATCGGTTGCTCGCTGCGATAGGCTTCGATGTTGGTGCTGGAACAGCCCGCTAGCGTCAGCAAAAAAGCAAAGGGGGCGATAATTTTTTTCAACATAATGACTCCTAAATTTAACTGGCGAAAAGACGGCGCAAGCCGCGAAACAGCGCGCCTATGAGGGGTAATTTTGCGTATAGCTGAGCACTACTATCCCAATAATCACGGTGGTATTTGACCTTGCCCTGCGCATCAAATTTCAGCACCGAGTTGCCGTGAATAACATAGTCGTGAAGGCGGAAAAACTTCACCTGAAAACTAAAATCCCACACCAGTACCGCACCCTCTTCAGCTCGATAAGTGTTGAGAATTTTGAAGCGTGGCTGCTGCAATTTAGTGAACATATCGCGGAAGATTTTTTGTATCTCGGCAAGCGTATTCACCTCATTAAACGGGTCACAAAAATACGCATCATCGGCATAAAAATCACTCATGCGCGCCACATCTTCTGGCTGTAACTGTTCAAAAAACGCGACTAAATTTTCGGCGTACTGGCTCATCGCGTCGCTCGCTGCACTAAATAAAAATACGCACGATAGGGCAACAGCTTAAGCAGCTTGAGCCACAGCGTGAATCGCTTCGGAAAATGAATCTCAAAATCGCCGCGCGCGAAGCCCGCGATAATTTTTTGCGCGGCTTGTTCGCTGGTCAACAGCGCGGGCATGGCAAAGTTATTTTGCGCAGTTAAACGCGTCGCCACAAAGCCCGGATTGATCAGCGTGACGTTGATAGCGTGCGACGATAAATCCAAATACAAAGTCTCGCTAAAGTTAATCAGCGCGGCTTTAGTCGCACCATAAATCAACGCGTTGGGTAAGCCGCCATAGCCCGCCACGCTTGCCACCACGGCGATACCACCGCGCCCTTGTTGGAGAAGTTGCGGCACCACCGCTGCGACTGAGGCAATCGTGCCAGTCACGTTGATGTCCAACATTTGCCGCGCTTGTTCGGCATCAAACGCACTCGCGCGCATCTCGTGATAGACCCCTGCGTTGGCAATAAACAAGTCGATGCGTTGATGTTGCGCGAGGATTTTTTGCAGCGTTGCATCTAAAGTTTTTACATCCGTAATGTCACAATTCATCGCTTGCGCGCGCGGATAACGCGCACATAAAGCCGCCAAATTATCGACCCGACGCGCCGTCAAAATCACCGTCGCACCGCGCTGCAAAAGTTGCTCTGCCAAGCTCAAGCCTATGCCCGTGCTTGCGCCGCTAATCCAGACAACTTGCTCGTTCCAATTGCTGATTTTTTGATTGAGTGACATCCGCTTTACGCATGTTCCAGTTGAATTTGATAGACGTTGGTCGCGCCTGCATCAAAACCACCTTCGCAATACGCCAAATAAAAATGCCATAGCCGGCGGAATTTTTCGTCGAACCCTAACGGCGCGATGTCATGCCAACGCGCTGCAAATTCGGCGCGCCAGTGGCGCAAGGTGTGTGCGTAATCCGCGCCAAAAGGATGAGCATCAACCACGCGTAATCCCGCCGCATTAGCAAGCTCGGTAAATTTTTCTAAGGAGGGCAACATGCCACCGGGAAAAATATATTGTTGGATAAAATCGGTGCCTTTGCGATAGCTGGCAAACTGCGCATCGGCGATGGTAATGGTCTGCACCAGCGCTTTTCCATCCGCTTTTAGCAGGCGTTTGAGCGCGGCAAAATAAGTCGGCCAATACGCTTCGCCTACCGCCTCAAACATTTCAATCGACACAATAAAATCATAGTGTCCGCGCACGTCGCGATAGTCGGTCAGCGTCAAGTTGGCGCGCTCATGCAAGCCGAGTTTTTTTAAGCGTGCTTGCGCAAAACTTAATTGACTAGGTGAGAGTGTTACGCCGTCCACTTGCGCGCCATAACGCCCTATCGCGGCTTCGGCAAAGCCACCCCAACCGCAGCCAATTTCCAACACCTGCGCACCGTGATGCAGCCCTAATTGATTGGCGATACGACTGTATTTTTGGCTTTGCGCTTGCTGCAAAGTTTGCGTGTAATCACCCGCAAATAATGCCGAGGAATACGTCATGCTGCTGTCCAACCAATGTGCATAAAAAGCATTGCCTAAATCGTAATGCGCCAAAATGTTTTTGCGACTGCCCGCACGGGTATTGCGGCGCAGTAAATGTTTAAGGCGATACCACGCCACGCGCAACGCGTTGCCACCTAACAGCGAAGCAAATTCGGCACGATTCGCCAGCGCAATTTGAATCAGCGCGGCAATGTCAGGCGAGCTCCACCAACCTTCCATATAGGTTTCACCAAAACCGATGTCGCCGCGTGCCAGCAAGGCTTCGCAGACTCTCGCATCATGCAGATGTAAGCGTGCTTGCACACCCGTATGCGCATCGCCGAAATGGTGCTGTGAGCCATCGGGCATGGTTAGATGCAGCGCGCCATGACGAATTTTTTGCAGCAGCGCGATAAAAACTTGCGTCGCGCGCGGCGCTGTTGGCAAGGTAGCCAGCGTGGAATGATCCGAACTCATAGCGAGGTCTCCTTGGTGGGGGGCGAAGGTTTGGAAAAAAACTTTAAGCCTTTGCGCCACAGTGCAAAGGCTTGTAAATGGATGCGCAGCATCACTGCGAGCGTGAGCCAAAAGTGGCGCAAAAATAATTTGATTAAGGCGCGGCTGCTATACGTTTGTGGCTTGCCCGCTAAGGCGGTTACGAGTAACAAGGTGTCGTCGGGCGCGTAGTGATTGATACAAAAAATCGCCTCTTTTTGCCAGATAAAATTAAAGCGATAACTGCCTTCGGTTGCCATAAAAGGCGAGACATGAAAAATTTTATGACAGCGCAATTCTTGATTTTCTTGGATGGCTGACTGGTCAGCGTGTGCCAATAAATAAATATGCCGCTCGCCAAAAGTGTTGTTCACCTCACACAAAATGGCGCGCACTTCACCTGCTTTATCGTGACAAAACCAAAAGCTCACCGGATTAAAAACGTAGCCCAACATGCGCGGCAAGGTATGTAAATAAATTTCGCCATCCGCCATTGTGATGCCGTTTTCTAGCAATAAATCATGCGCCCACGTTGCCAAATCTGAACCGTCCCGCGCACCGTGATCGCGACGATAAAAACTGAATAAATTAAATCGTTCCAGCGAAAAAAATGGCACGCGCAACGCCGCCACATCGCTCAAGGCAAAGCGCAAAAAATAATGCGCATAACTAAAGCGATGCGGGCGCGGACTGAGCCGCTGATGCATCACTTGGCCTACATAAATGCGCGGGGCTGTCATGCTTTCGGCGTGTGCCAAGGCGGTGACACACCAAAGGCGGCAGCAACATGCAGCGCGGATTTCAGCCCGTCTTCATGGAAACCATAGCCTGTCCACGCGCCACAAAACCAAGTACGGTTGACGCCTTGCAGCGCGGGCAATTTGGCTTGTGCGGCAATCGCCGCGCTATCCAACAGCGGATGCGCATAGGCGATGTCGGCCAACACATATTGCTCAGCAATCTCGTCAGTGGGATTGAGCGTGACTAGCAAAGGAGTCTTGATGGGCAAGGGTTGCAGCTTGTTGATGAGGTAGCTGACGGCCACCGCTTGCGTGGTTTTATCGGTCGCTTGGGTGTGAAAATTCCACGCCGACCACATCGCTTTTTGCTTAGGCAACAGACTCGCATCGGTATGCAGCACGGCACGATTCGGCTGGTATTTAATCGCACTCAACACGGCAATTTCAGCGGCACTCGGCTGGCTCAACATCGCTAACGCCTGATCGCTATGACACGCCAGCACCACTTGATCAAACTGCTCAGCACCCAATCGACTCAACACCACCACGCCCGTTGCATCGCGAATAATTTGCTGCACGGGGTCGCCCGTTTTAATCTGCCGAATGCCTTTGCGCAGTTTTTCTACATAAGTGCGCGAGCCATTTTTCACCGTCATCCATTGCGGCCGATTGCTCACTTGCAGCAATCCATGTTGCTTGAAAAAACGTATCAGCGTCAGCGCGGGAAAATCCAAGACAGTCGCCGTCGGGCACGACCAAATCGCCGCTGCCATAGGCAACAAATACCATTGCGCAAACACCTCGCTGTAGCCTTCGCGCGCGAGATATTCACGCAAAGTGACGCTGCCATCGGCCTGTTCTAACAGCGCGGGTGCAGCGCGATTAAAGCGCAGTACATCGCGCACCATGCGCCAAAATTTGGGGCGCAATAAATTCTTTTTGTCACCGAATAAAGTCGCCAGCGACGCACCTGCCCATGCCAAATTTTCACGCTTGATTTGCACACTAAAGGACATTTCACTCGCCACCAGCTCGACTTTTAAGTGGCGAAACAGCGACAGTAAATTGTGATAAGTGCGGTCGTTGCACACCAAAAAACCCGTATCCGCCGCGACCTCTACCCCGTCGATTTTGACATCGACGGTATTGCTGTGTCCGCCTAAACGCGCCTCGGCTTCATACAAAGTGACATCGAAATGCTGGCTCAATAACCACGCCGCAGACAAACCCGCGATGCCTGAACCGACCACTGCGATACGTTGAGTTTTATATGCCATGATTTTTTTATTTAAGGGAGTGCGAAAAAAATCAGCTTCGCTCATTGCGCCAACAGCTTTTCTAGCTCCGCCACAAAGTCAGCGGAATCAGGCTTCACATCACTGGCATACGAGCTGATTTTTTTGCCATCGCGACTGATTAAATACTTATGAAAATTCCATTGCGGCGACTGCCCGGTAGCTTTAATCAAAGCGGGATACGGCGCGCTGGGCTTGGCACTGGTGATGCTGGCTTTTTCAAACATCGGAAATTCCACGCCGTAAGTGAGCTTGCAAAACTTGGCAATTTCTTTATTGCTGCCAGGCTCTTGTTGCCCAAAATCATTCGATGGAAAACCCAACACGGTAAATCCACGCGCCTGATATTTGCGATACAAGGCTTCCAAGCCCTTGTACTGCGAAGTAAAACCGCAGTAGCTGGCGGTGTTCACTACCAGCACCACTTGCCCCGCGTAGTCACATAAATTCGCGGATTCGTCATTGAGATTTTTCAGTTGTACATTTAGTACAGCAGGACAACTGGCAGCGGCTTGAGCGTTAAAAGTTACCAACAACAAAATTAGGAATAGTTTTTTCATCATTGCCTCGTCATAAAAGTGCTCGTTATGTGTCTATACGTTGCACGCGTCAATTTAGATTCACACGCAACAAAACTAAGTCTTGCTCATCGAAATCGAGGCATGTCGTTGCATGGTGCTGTCTAGATTGGCTC
>Ga0105164_10000308_pt1 | contig 36552 bp, 31 predicted proteins | sample VDWuncwatermetaG_FD_89674 | JGI IMG/M metagenome (GOLD analysis project Ga0105164, IMG submission 89674) | Wastewater microbial communities from Netherlands to study Microbial Dark Matter (Phase II) - VDW unchlorinated drinking water | ecosystem: Environmental > Aquatic > Freshwater > Drinking...
TGCCTATACAGCAGTTCTCGGTGAAAAATAAATAAGCCTGAATTTGGCTGAATTCTTAAATGACTCCGTATGAAATTAAGGACAAAAGATCAGGAATCAGTCAATCTAGATTGCCCACTCGATCTTCATCTGTTCTTGGTCTCCCAATCCGCGATACGAAGCCGTTATGGGCAGGCTGAGCGCGCCTAATCCATTTTGATAGAGCACCAATAGCCATGCGCGCTCATGTGAGCATTTGCTTTCGAGAAGGCAATCTAAATATCAATTTTCCTGCCCATAACTATTGCGTTAGCGTGAAGCTAAGTTCACCGAGAATTACTGATGCCTATAGCGCGAGATTGAACTCCACCGCCTTTTAAGTTACGTTGCGGACCACTAAGGATTTGATGGAATGAAGACACTCGTTTTAGGAACCGGGGCACGAGAGCACGCTCTAGCTTGGAAACTTTCGCAATCTGCTGATGTGAAAGCGGTTTATTTGCATCCAGGCAATGCGGGGACCCAAGCTGTGGGCCTTAGCGGACTTGATACCGGGAGCGATCACCCGCGTGATATCATCCCACTCGCCAAGCAGTTGGGGATCGAGTTAATTGTCATTGGACCGGAAATTATGCTGGCTCGCGGCGACGCCACGGAATACAGAAATGCGGGTTTCTTGGTTGTCGGACCGGATAAATCGGGGGCAGAATTGGAGTCCTCAAAGGCCTTTGCAAAATCTTTTATGAAAAAGGAAAATATCCCAACGGCTTGCTATTTTGAAGCCACGAGCGCTGAAGACTTTCATTCAACCTGGAACAAGAAACTCCCCGTCGTTTTGAAATTAGACGGGCTTGCCGCTGGAAAAGGCGTTGTGGTCGCCGAATCCGTAGAAGATATCGATCAATTCTTAGATTCCATTTGGAAGCTTGGAACGTTTGGTCCTGGACCTCACCGAATCATTGTCGAAGACTTTATTCAGGGCAACGAACTGAGTTACATCGGGCTATGTGACGGCGAGACCTTTCTCCCGCTGGCCTCAAGCACTGACTACAAGCGGATTGGCGAAAACCAAACAGGCCCCAACACGGGCGGCATGGGTGCCATCTCACCCTCTCCCTACATCACTGACTCGCTCGAAGCGACGATAGAAGCCGAGATCATTCGACCCATCCTAAAAACAATGAAAACCGAAGGAATGCGCTTCCGAGGGGTGCTGTATATTGGATTGATGATCACCCCTTACGGAGCTCCGTATGTTCTTGAATTTAACACTCGTTTCGGTGACCCTGAAACCCAAGCCATTATGATGCGTCTTGAAAATGGCTTTGCTCAAGCCCTTAGAGCAACTGCCTTAGGAGAACTGAGAACTGTGCCAACCCTAAAATGGACTCAACACCCCGCTGTCTATGTCGTTGCGGCGGCCGAGGGGTACCCGAGTAAGGCCACTGCTGGCGACACCATCACCGGGTGGAATCACGCCCATTCTCCCACGATTCAGGTCTTCTTCGCTGGGGTCAATATCGTCGACAATCACATGGTCACTCAGGGAGGAAGAATCCTTGGAGTCGGTAGCGTTGGACCTGATATCGCAAGCGCACGCGACGCAGCATACCAACACCTTAATCACATCAAATGGCGCGGCCAGCAAATCCGAAAGGACATCGGCCTATGAGCGCCACAATTCTTGATCTCGATTCGATTGGTTTTTGGGACTCCGTCGCTAAGACGACCCTTAATGACAAGCTCTTCGTGACACCCACGGACACGGTGTATGGGCTTGGAGCCGCTTTGGCAAACCCAACGATGAGGGCCCGGCTCAATGCGCTTAAGGCCCGGCCCGATCAAGCCATCATTATTCTCGTCAATAACTGGGATGACGTCGTCAGCTTAGCAAACCCAACGGACCGTCAAAAAGAGTTACTCAGTCAGCATTGGCCGAATTCCGTGACCTTTCTTTTACCCACTCATGACTCAGCTGACAAAGTGGCTCTCAGATGGCCGAGTGACCCATTCATGAAGAAGTGGCTCAAACATCTGGGTGGCCCCATGTTGAGCACAAGCGCCAATCTCCATGGCGATGCCCCACTTTCAGATTCTCATGCAGCGTTGGCTGTCTTTGGACAAGCCGTTGATTTATACGTCATCACGAAAGTTGGCGGACCGAAGCCTGCTTCGACCCTGGTTGATCTGACGACAAACCCTCCCACCATCGTGCGCCAAGGTGCTTATCGGTTCACCTACTGACAGGTTTGCCTGAGACCTGAAAATATGAGATGGATTTCCCCTATGGCGACATTACTTCCTTTTAAGGCATTGTATTTCAACCCACTGAAGTTTAAAGACCTCTCGGATCTTATCATCCCTCCCTACGATAATATCCCTGCTGGAGACGACAAAAAGTATCTTGCGAAAAGCCCCTACAACTTCGCGCATGTCTTATTGCCCACACATGCTGACGATGATTACTCACTCGCAAAGACTCGCCTCGGCCAGTGGCGTGAGAATCACATTTTGGTTGAAGATGACACACCGGGATTTTACCTGTACGAGCAAACTTTTAAAGTGGGAAATCACGCCTACCGACGAGACACACTCATGACCGCGGTACTTCTCCATGATTTTAAAGAAGCGATCATTCGTCCTCATGAAAATACGTACCAACAGTACAAGGCAGATCGGCTTCGCATCCTCAGCATGACTGAGACAAATCTCAGCCACATCTTTGGAATGGCCAAGGACCCGCAGGGCGAACTCAAGTCAATCTACGATCAAACTCGCAAGAATCCACCGCTAATGAATGCAACTCTACAGGACGTGTCTCAACGAGTTTGGCGAATCAGCGATACCGACAGCGCACAAATCCAAAGTTTCTTTAAAGACAAACCCATTTATATTGTCGATGGGCACCACCGTTACGAAAGCTCGTTGCAGTATGCCCGGCAAAAGAATGTCGTGGGGCAACCCAATGAACCTGCGGCCTCGATGCTCTTTGCCATCGCGAGCAGCAATGACCCTGCCCTGTTATGCCTTCCGACACATCGCTTGATCAAACAGCGAGATGGCATTCATTCGGTAAGCCCTGAAGCCTTGAAGGCGAAATTTGAACTCTCACCTACGACCGAAGAAGCGATTCGTGCGTTGACGACTCATCCCGTTAAAATTCCCCGATTTGCCCTCTATCAGGATGGAAAAGCCTGGATGTTGACACCCAAGAACCCCCTGGCTTTGGAATCCGATCTAGGGACCTTGGCGATGAATAGCATTGTGTGGTCGGACCATCATTTAATGGCGGACCATTTTGGAATTAACGAATCAAACCGATCCTCGGTCGTGCAGTACGAACGTGACTTTGAATCACTCTGGGCCCATCGCGCCACCGCGGCGGCTATTATTTTCCACGCGCCTTTATCCATTGCGAATGTAACCGATGTTGCGGATGAAAAACGATTCCTACCTCAGAAGTCGACTTTCTTTTACCCTAAGATCGTAACCGGACTAGTGATGCGCCGCCATTAAAGTATCAGTGCCTAGCCGATCTCAACGCCATCGTAGAATTTCTTCTCAGAAACGGCCATCGTCTGGAGAAATTGACATGGCTGAAACCTAACTCCATGCACCCGAGCTAGCAAATCCAATTCTGAAACGACCTTGGCAGCGCCCAGAGAATCCGCATACTTAAGAAGGCCCCCTCTGAACGGAGCAAACCCAGTCCCAAAGATCATTCCGATATCAATATCGGCAGCATCCCTGGCAACTCCCTCCTCGAGAAGTCTAGCGGCTTCATTAATCATGACAAAGACACACCGTTTTTCAATCTCGTCATTCGACGGCAATTTATCTTTGGCCTTAATATTCAAGGTCGCTAGAAACTCAGCGTCTTCTTTAACTTCTTTCCCCTCATGGAGGTAAATCCCTTTACCGGTTTTCTTCCCCAACCTACCGGCCTTAACCACGGCATCAATTAATACGGGAGGCTTCATCCGCTCTCCAAATGCCCCAAATAGCACTTGGGCAACCTTGGATCCCACATCCAACCCCACCTCATCCAACAAGGTGCAGGGGCCCATCGGCATTCCAAATTTTTCAAGCACTTGATCAATTTTTTTGGGGGCGACACCATCAGTCATGAGATATCCGGCTTCATTCAAGTATGGCCCGAGGATTCGATTCACAACGAAACCCGGTGCATCTTTAACGACGATGGGAGTCTTGCCCATTTTTTTCGAAAACTGAAAGATAGTCGCCACTGTCTCATCTGAAGTCTTTTCAGCTCGAATGACCTCAACCAGTGGCATCTTGTCCACAGGATTGAAGAAATGCATTCCACCCACACGCTCAGGATTTTTAACCACCAAAGCCATCTCGGTCACTGAAAGGCTCGACGTATTCGACGCAAGGATCGTTGCGCCGGAAACTCGCTCGGAAAGCTCCTTGAAAATCGCCTTTTTAACATCGAGTTTTTCAACCACGGCTTCGACGACTAAGTCGACACGCGAAAAACCTTCCCACGCAGTTGTCCCCTCGATTTCGGCCATGGCATTATCGACATCAAATTTCTTAAGTTTCTTCCGATCGAGTCCTTTTTTAAACACTCGGTAGGCAGCCTTATAACCACTCGCAATGGCCGCCCAATTAATATCCTTCATCCGAACACGAACCTTTTTTGCCGCAAAGAGTTGCGCAATGCCGCCACCCATCACGCCCGCCCCAATCACAGCGGCCGAGGCAATCGTCTTCCCCTTTGCCCCCGAGGCCACACCCTTATCCCGCTTCACTCGCTCATTGAGATAGTAAACGTGCAATAGATTCTGGCATTCTGGCGTCGCAATCAACTCACCAAAAGCTTTCGCCTCGATTTGAAGACCCTTCTCGATGCTTTTTCCGTAGCCCTGTTTAATTGCCTCGATCGCCTTTAAAGGCGCTGGGTAATTTCCCTTAGTTTTCGCCATGACCTGTTTTCTGGCCATATCAAAAACCAGCCATTGCCCGCCAGGAACCGTTTCGAGTAGCTTTTCTTTGAAGTCGCGATGAGGTGACGGACGTTTTTTACCTGAAACCGCTAACTCTTGAGCAAACGCCATGGCTTTTGATTCTAAAAGAGCCGCTGGGCAAGTGCGATCCACCAAACCAATCTTCTTAGCCTTTCTTGCATCCACATTCTTGCCGGTAAGAATGAGATCCAAGGATTTCTCAAGCCCAATCAACCGTGGCATTCGCTGAGTTCCCCCCCACCCCGGGATGATACCGAGCATCACTTCCGGCAACCCCATACGAGTCTCATGAGCTTCCGAAGCAATCCGATAATCGCAACCCAACGCCAACTCCATCCCACCCCCCATGCACGCGCCATGGATTGCTGCCACCGATGGGATTGGAAGCTCTTCCAAATAGGTAAAGACTTCCTGTAACTTCATCAGTGACTCAACCTTAATCTTGCCCGAAGTGAGTAGCTTAATCTCGGCGATATCGGCACCGGCTATGAAAATCGTCGGCTTTTTAGAAATAATCAGAAGCGACTTAATCGACTTATCTTCATTCACTTTAAACAGCAACTCGACAAACCGTATCATATTCATAAAAGAAAGCTTATTGGCCTTCTCCTGATACTGATCAAAGCTAATGATGCCGACGGCGCCCTCTTTAGTGAGTTGGATCGACTTTTCTGCGATCGCTGAAGCGTCTTCAGCAAATAAGGATTTAAAACCCGCAACGTCTTTTAAAATTTGCTCACGATTCATTTCCATTACTCCCTCTCCACCACAAACGCGCCACCCTGCCCACCACCGATACACAGAGTCGCTAGCCCTCGGCCCACATTTCGCCGCCGCATTTCCAAAAGCAGAGTTAAAATTAATCTCGCACCCGTCGCGCCAACAGGGTGCCCCAACGCCACCGCTCCACCGTTCACGTTGAGAATTTCATCACGAATTTCCCCTAACGCGTCAGTCGCTCCAAATTTTTCAGCGCAATAGGATTTAGAAGCAAAAGCCATTTGATTCGCTAGCACCTGGGCTGAAAATGCCTCATTCAATTCCACCAAATTGATGTCGCTCATTTTTAATCCGGTATCCTTAAATAATTTAGCGGTCGAATGGATTGGCCCCATCCCCATCCGCTTAGGCTCGCACCCGGTAAAAACATAGGACGAAATAGTCCCCAGAATCTGCCGGCCGTCTGCCTTGGCTTTTTCCGCATTCATTAAGATCAGCGCCACGCCGCCATCCGTAATAGGGCATGAGTTTCCGGCAGTGATCGTCCCATTGGCTTTATCAAAAAATGGCCGCAATTTACTTAAGGCTTCGACACTCTGATTATCGCGTGGTCCGATATCCGTTTCCAGCACTTCATCAAACCCATCTTCAAGAACGACCGGGATGATCTCATCTCTAAATTTACCTTCTTTCTGAGCCGCAATCGCACGATGATGGCTTCTTGTCGCAAATTCATCTTGCGCCAGCCGACTCAAATGAAAATCTTGCGCTAACACCTCAGCCGTCTGCCCCATGTTGAGCCCCGAAATCGGATCAGTCAGCCCCTCCATTATAGCCACGATTGGCTTGAGCCACTGGGGGCGAAAGGTCATAATCTTCTGAAGTTTTTCTGCAGGGGACTTAGCGTAACTCAGCGTCGCAAAGAGCTCGGTCATCTGCTCACCATAGATCAGCGGCATCTGGCTCATGCTCTCGACCCCACCGACTAACATCGTATCCGCAAGTCCTAGACCAATCTTAAGACAGCCCTGCGCCACCGCCTCCATCGCGGATGCACAGTTTCGGTGCACCGTATAACCGGGTACCGACTCGTCGATCCCAGCTCTTAATGCGATGACCCGTGAAATATTCGCCGCATCGGCAGGCGTTCCCGCGTTACCAAAAACCACTTCATCAATATTTTCTGAATCCACCTCAGCCTTAGCCATGGCGTCACGCGCGACCGTAACCCCAAGATGAACCGCAGAGGTATCCTTAAGCTTCGTCCCCGCTTTAGCAAACGGGGTTCTGACGCCTGCCACAACGGCCACTCTGTTTTTTTGTTCCTTAGCAATCCAAGTCTTAGTCATATCAACCTCTTAATGAAGTAGTGGAAATCATAAAGCATAGATGACGCTAACGGCAATGAAACATAATTTAATTTCAGAGCAAAAAAACGCTATAATAAATTCGGGCAGCGGCGTAGACATCACTTTTTTTGCGGCCAAAAAAGGGAAGAATGACAGGACACTGTTATTATTGCAGGAGCATTCTCTCAACGGAAATCCAGCAACGCAACCACATGTGCCCATCCTGCGGGACCGACATCCATTGCTGCCGCAACTGCACCCACTTTGATGAGTCCTTAGGGTCACGATGCAAGGAACCTAACACCCCCTGGATCAAAGATGATGGCGTGCAGAACCAATGTGAACTCTTTGAGTTCCGATCCGACGCTACCACCCGAAGAACCCCTACTGACGAGGCTTCGTCCGAATCAGAAAAAGCCAAAGAGGCTTTCCGAGCGTTATTCCGAAACGCATAAGCTAACCCGCGCTAAATATCCAATTCTTAATAACATTTGACTTTTTTTGCAGTGACCGTTACCAGTACTGATTCTAAGAATAGGTATAGGTATGCAAGATAAGCCAGAGAAAAAAATGACGAAGAAGACAGAGAAACCTTCCACCACCAGCAAAGCTAAAACTTTGAAGGCTGGTACTAAGGTAGAAGCTGAAACAAAAAAAGCTGCGAAATTGGCGAACACTGGGCCAAAACCCAGACAGGCGCCACTTATCCATAAGACATTCGTGGCCAAACCCAATGAGATCCTCTCGGAATGGCAGATTTTGGATGCTGCTAACCAGCCCTTAGGCCGGTTAAGCTCCTTTATCGCTCATGTCCTCATGGGTAAGCATAAAGCCGGCTACACACGAAGCGCCGATACGGGCGACTTCGTCGTCGTGCTTAATGCCGAGAAGGTTAAGCTCACCGGTAATAAGTGGGCAGACAAAACCTACTACCATCACACCGGTTACGTGGGAGGCATTAAAGCCAAGACCGCTCAACAAATTAGGGATACCAAGCCTGAACAGCTCATTGAAAAGGCTGTCTGGAGAATGTTACCGCACGGTCATATGGGCCGAAAATGGTTTAAGAAACTCAAAGTTTACGCGGGTTCTGAACACCCGCATCAGGCACAGAAGCCAAATCTTCTGGCGTTTCCATATGCCAGAGCTAAGGGAGAAAACCACGCATGACATCTGATACCATCATTGCTACGGGGCGCCGAAAGACAGCAACCGCTCAGGTTCGGCTGAATCCAAATGGCGACGGAACGATTGAAGTGAATAATCGTGGTTTTGATAACTATTTCCCGGGTGATGTGCTCCGAGGCAAAGTGCTCCGACCCCTCATCCTTGCTGACCGCGCTCGCCAGACGAGTGTCTCGGTTAAGATCAAAGGCGGCGGCATCACGGCACAAGCGGAAGCCTTAGCCCATGGAATCACGCGAGCGCTTCTCATACTCGATGAATCGCTTCGTACTGTCCTTAAAAAAGAAGGTCTCATCACGCGAGACTCCCGTATGAAAGAACGAAAGAAATACGGACAAAAGGGCGCTCGGAAACGCTTCCAGTTTTCAAAGAGATAGAACTCAGAATGTTTGTTACAATATCCTGATGACAGATATTGAACAACGCTGGCGAGCCGTTCTGCCTTTAGTGGTAGGACTCTCTCTGACCCTTCTTTTCTTCTATATGATGGCGCCTTTTCTAGTGCCTATCTTATTAGGGGCGGTGCTGGCCATTATCGCCTACCCAGCCTATGAGAAAACCGCAAAATTCACTCCAAAGTGGGTATCCGCTGGACTCGTCACCCTGGGAATGGCGCTGGGCCTGATCGCACCCGTGGTGACCGTACTTTACGTGGGAAGCACGAAGATCCTCCACCAGATCAGTAATCTCGCCATATTCCACGAATCAAATATTGGAAACCTCGTTTACGACGGAACTTTCCGAAACTTAATCGAAACTCTCAAATCATTCTTTCCCGTTGAGCCTGAGTGGATTGAGACGCAGGCCCTTGAACTACTGCGACTTGTTGTCCAGAAGGTATCGGTCGGAGCAACCTATGCCGTCAGCGCAACGCCTGGTCTTCTACTCTCTCTCACGGTCGTGGCACTCAGCTTCTATTTCTTCTTATTGGATGGGAATGGCTTTCTGTCATTTTTATTAAGACTCTCTCCTTTTGATTCGAATCGATCGCGATCGCTTTACCAAGTCTTCGAACAATCCTGCCGAGGGGTTGTCCTAAGCCTCGCAGCCAGTTGTGGAGTTCAAGGACTACTGATGTTCATCGCCTTTCTGGTTCTCGGAGTGCCTTCGGCGTTACTCTTTGGTTTTGTGACCATCCTATTTGGGATTATACCGATCGTGGGGACAGCGCCCGTCTGGATCGGCACGGCCATCTATCTTTTTGCTCAGAAGGGATTAGCTTTTGGAATCATCATGGTATGTGTCGGCATCCTAATAAGCTCCACGGATAATTTCATCCGGCCTTGGGTGATGAAGGGGCATAGTGAAATGCATCCTCTACTCGCCTTGGTCAGCGTGTTTGGGGCTATTAGCCTAGTCGGCCCCATGGGAATCTTTCTGGGGCCCATCATCGCGGCCGTATTTGTGGCCTTCCTTGATATGATGACGTCGGAACCCCTGAAGCTCACTTAAATTCGGCGTGGCGAAATGGAGAACGCGCTATCGCCAATTTCAAAATTAAAATTAAACGTTAAAGGAAGAAACTCCTGCCCCTGAAACATTTGCAACGGTGGATTCGGAAACGGACTCGACTTCCAGAAAGCCTCTTTGGGAGCCTCATCAAAAACATCGACGCCACTGCCCTTCAAGGTTTGAATCGCAATCACTTCTCCTGCTTGATTGATCGTAATTTTCAGCGATGTGAGATAACTCTTACGACCCATTAATTTCCCACGTAACCTTAGACGTTCCATCGCGTCACTCGCTCGCATTCTCCAGGCATCATAGATTTCATCCACAATTCGATCCATAAACGATGAATAGAGATACCTCTGCGTGTTTAACAAGGTCTTAGCCCCATCCTCCACGCCATCAATTTGATCCGGACTCTGATCGGCTCCACCCATGAGATCCGACATCGAGAGATTCCCTGTCTCTCCGGGTCCAACTTGTTCCCTCAGAGCCCCAGCCCCACCGCCATTTTGTTGAAAACGCCCGACACGACCCCGAGTTTGTTTTTCGACCCGGTTCTCGTGCTCGGCAAGGTACTCTGATTTCGAATGGCTCGCCTGCTCCTCGGCCAGACTCGTTCTCACACGCTGTTTCTCGGCATAGCGCTCAATCTCAATGGGTTTCGAAGAAGATGAGGAACTGGAGTCAGATTCAGAAAAACTCCCTACACGTATCGGCAACCAAAACCAGGCCAAATGCCATAGCATACCAGCGATCACAAACCACGCCAGCGACACACCTGACTGAGATTGATCGTTAGTGAACATCCTTAACACCCTAATGCGAGCTTAATGGCAATATTGGATTTTGACTAGACACAGCCCCTTCGCGGGTGCAGTTCGCCCTGCCCGACGACGATCCCTAGACGCAAGGATCGCCTTAAGATCCGACTTCGCCCGTTTCCGCTCTCCGAGTTCGACCAAGGTCCCAACCATCGTGCGCACCTGCTGCTTTAAAAACCCACTCCCCTCAATTTCGAAACGGTAATAATCCTCTCCCTCTCGGATGAGATCAAAGCGGTAGATCCGACGCACCGAAGTCTTTGCAGCGCTCTTGGCCGCACAGAAAGCTCTGAAATCATGCTCCCCCACAAACGCCTGGGCAGCTTCTTCCATGGCCTTCCAATCGAGCGACCCCGGAAAGAAATACACCCGTCGGTCTAAGGCCGAATCAAACGTTCGGTTAAGAATTCGATACTCATACACCTTAGAATACACATTACGCTGCGAATGAAATTCAAAAGGCACAACCTCCGCTTCGAGGATACGAATGGTATCAGGCAAATAATGGTTTAAAATATTCCGCCAATTATGAGCTGCCCACTGACTCTGCACCACAAAATGCGCGACCTGCCCCTTGGCCGAAACACCGGCATCCGTGCGGCTCGAACCAAACACAACGGCGCGCTCCCCCACCACCCTTTCCACCACAGTCTCAATTTCCGACTGAATCGTCCGCCCACCGGGTTGCGTCTGCCAGCCACGAAAGCCCTCACCGTCGTATTCAATCAAAATGCGTATTTTCTTTGAGCAATCTTTCGGCTGACTAGAAGCGTTAACTTCTAGTCCGTTATCCATCTCATACCATCCGTCGATACTTATAAACCGTATCTAAAATCTGAAGGGCATTGAGCGCAGCACCCTTTCGGATATTATCTGCCATCACCCAGAAATTAAGGCTATTGGCTCTCGAATGATCTTGCCGAATCCGACCCACATACACCTCGTCCGACCCGGTCGCCTCAATATTAGTTGGGTAGATATGCCCCGCCGGCATATCCAAAACCTTAAGGCCTTTAAAACCATCCAGAAGTTCTCGCACCTCTTCAACACTATTAAAGACCGAGCCAAGCTCGACATTCACCGACGCGCCGTGACCGCAGAAGGTTGGCACCCGCACCGTCGTTGCCGATACTTCAAGCTTTGGCTCTGATAATATTTTCCTAAGCTCTCGGGCTATTTTAAGCTCCTCGGAACTATCGCCATTTTCGTCCACCTCGCCAATCAGAGGAAGGCAATTAAAGGCAATCCGATGCGCAAACACCTTCACATCAAATTCCTGCCCATTCATGAGATTGACCGTCTGCTCGGAAAGTTCATTGAACGCTTCTTTCCCAGCCCCTGAAACAGATTGCAAGGTCGTCACCACAACCCGTTTTAAACCGTAACTGTCTTGAAGTGGCTTTAAGACCATCGCAATCGGAGTGGTCGAACAATTCGGAGTCGCCACAAGCTTCCCCTCAAAATTACGAAGACTAGCGCCGTTCACTTCCGGAATCACCAAGGGCACAGTCTTATCCATCCGAAAAACACTCGAATCATCCACCACCAGACAACCAGCCTTCTCAGCGATAGGGGCCCATTTGATCGTGATGTCGGCAGGAACTGAGAAAAAAGCAACTTCAACCCCGTCGAAGCAGCCCTCACTTAAAACGGATACACTCAGCTCCGAACCAAGCGCCTCAACCATCTCACCCCGAGAGTCTTCCGAGGCAAAAAGCAAAACCTTTGGAATCTTTAACTTATGTTCCGCCAAAATTTCGAGAAACTCCCGCCCGACAAGACCCGTAGCTCCGACAACGGCGATTGAATGGATCCCTTCGAGAAAATTAAAGCTCATGATTCTCCTTCGACTTTAAATCCCATCTAACCTTCCGTTTTTTATCGACCAGACGCCCCTTCAACCAAACGATGCTCTCTCGGATAAACCCCCACAGCGCGTAATACCCAAACACCACAAATAATCCAACCTCAGGCCTAATCGCCACAAAGACCATAGCGGCCACGGCAAACACTAATTGAATAAAACTACGCCGATGCCTTAAATCAAAATCCTTAAAAGTCCGATAACGAATATTTGAAACCATCAACCCACCCAAAAAGAACATAAGGCAGAGCATGATTTTATCGGGAACAGGAAGCACTAATTCCGATTGCACGAGCACATACCCGGCAAGTAAGTTTGCGGCAGCCGGAGTGGGAAGGCCCAGAAAATAGCTCTTGGGAATGCTCTCCGAAATCGTATTGAACCGAGCAAGCCTTAACGCTCCACAGGCCAAAAAGAAGAATGCGCTCACCCATCCCACCCTACCGAAACCACTGAGTCCCCACACATAGGCCATCACGCCCGGCGCTACCCCAAACGACACCACATCGGCAATCGAATCGTATTCAATCCCAAACTGACTCTGGCTTTTCGTAATCCGAGCAACCCTGCCGTCTAACACATCAAAAATCCCTGCAATCAGAATCGCATAAGCAGCGCGTTCAAACTCATGGTTAAAGGCCGCGATAATCGAATAAAAACCACAGAATAAATTCCCCGTCGTAAAAAGACTGGGAAGAACCAGAATATAGGCTTTTTGATCTCGTGCCATCACGCCTTCTCAGCAAGTTTTCCTAAAATGGTTTCTCCGCCCACCACTCGCTCACCCATCTTCACCAGAACCTCAGCGTCATTGGGTAGATAGACATCACATCGCGACCCAAAACGAATCAGACCCATCCTCTGGCCCTTCATAATAAACGAACCAATGGGTGGGTAACATACGATCCGACGCGCAATGAGACCCGCCACCTGAACCACCACTAACAAATGCCCTTTGGGTGTTTCAATGAGCATGGCATTGCGCTCATTCTCTTCAGACGCGCCTTCTTCAAAAGCCGCCATAAAACGACCCCGATGGTAGCGCATATTGCGTACCGTCCCATCCAAAGGAACTCGGTTCACATGGACGTCGAAGACCGACATAAAAATGGAAACCTTCTGAACCTCTTCTTTTAGGAAATCGGATTCGACGGCTTTACCGACGAAAATGACCTTTCCATCCGCCGGAGAAACCGCCAACAACGAACCAATGGGTGCGAGTCGTTCGGGGTTACGAAAGAAATATACCGTAAACAGCGTCAGCAACAAAAACAGTAAACTCAGCGGCCAAATCCCGCCGATGGCAAATCCCACCGAAGCAACCCCAACCAGGGCGATAAAAGGTAACCCCTCTTTAACTATCGGTACGCCTTCGTTCTTCAAGCGATTGATTCCGAATCCACTTCTTCTTCAGCGTCATCCATTTCGTCTTCACCATCCATGAGATCATCGTCCATGAGATCTTCATCATCCATATTGATCTCAACCAACGCTAAATTTGCTTCATCGTTAGGAAGCTTAGTCAGAAAATCCTTAAACTCAGGACCTTTAACCATCCCCTTATCCATATATCTATCGACGGTACGTTTATCATACTTCTTGGCAAATTCTTGGAACATCTCTCTCTCCTTTAACTAGATTGAAACCCTTAAGGCCAGCAGCATAACCGCTCTGAGTTAGGTTAGCAACGTCGAGGAATCGTCTTCCAGAAGGTCCGTCTGCACCTGTTCTACGATCGGTTTAGCGACTGACAGAGCGTCATCCTGTAGCGAGGCACCCTGAGGTACGGGCTCAACGGATGGGGCTATTTTCGCTTTAGGAATGCCACCTTCAGCCTGATAGGCCTCAATCATCTCACCCAATTCCTTACCTTCAAGGGTTTCCTTCTCAGAAAGAACGGTCGCAATATAAGAAATCAGTTCCTTTTTGCCTGAAATGAGCTTCTTCACACGAACATAGCTGTCTGCGAGGAACCTCTCAATTTCAGCATCTAAAACAACTGCCGTCGCTTCGCTAAAGTCTCGCTGGGCATAGGGTCCTGCCGGACCTTGAATAAAATGCGAACGTTCCGGAGCAAAACTCCGCTGACTGCATTTATCAGTCATCCCGTATTCCATCACCATCCGCTTAGCGATATCCGTCGCCTTTTGAAGATCATCTTGCGCTCCCGTGGACACTTCCGAAAACATTACCTCTTCGGCGACTCTACCGCCCAATAAAATATCAATGCGCGCAATCAACTCATTCTTCGTCATCAAGTACCGATCTTCCTTCGGTAACGCCATCGTAAACCCAAGCGCGCCAAACCCTCTCGGAATCACAGACACCTTATGAACGGGATCAGCCCCTTCGGTAAAGTAGGTGACCAATGCGTGCCCCGTCTCATGGTGGGCTACGATCAGTTTTTCCTTAACATTGATCAAACGAGTCTTCTTCTGGAGGCCCGCAATCACACGATCAATGGCATCATCAAAATCACTCAAATCAACGACTGACTTGGCCTTTCTAACCGCCAGTAGCGCCGCCTCGTTAACCACATTGGCTAAATCCGCGCCCACAAAACCAGGAGTTCGAGCCGCCACCACTCTGAGATCGGTCTTAGGGGCCATTTTTACCTGACGAGAATGGATTTTTAAAATTGCCTCTCGTCCCGTAATATCTGGACGATCGACTAGAACCTGACGATCAAATCGGCCCGCCCGCAATAACGCTGGGTCCAGTGTCTCAGGGCGATTCGTCGCCGCCATGATGATCACTCCAGTCCGGGTATCAAAGCCATCCATTTCGACAAGCAACTGGTTTAACGTCTGCTCACGCTCATCATGGCCTCCCATAGGAGACACCACGCTACGCACCTTACCGATGGCATCCAGCTCATCAATAAAGATGATGCAGGGAGATTTCTCAACCGCTTGAGCAAAGAGATCCCGAACCCGAGCTGCCCCGACTCCGACAAACATTTCCACGAACTCAGAACCGCTGAGACTGAAGAAGGGAACCGCGGCTTCACCTGCCACCGCGCGCGCCAGCAGAGTCTTACCGGTCCCAGGAGGGCCCACGAGCAAAATGCCTTTGGGAATCTTACCGCCAATAGACCGAAATTTCTGGGGGTTCTTCAGAAAATCAATAATCTCAGATAACTCCTCTTTAGCTTCGTCGACACCCGCAACATCTTCAAACGTGATTTTATTTGAATCGTCGACAACTAACCGAGCCCGGTTCTTTCCAAAACTCATGATCCCGGCACCGGGGCCCATCTTAAAGGCCCTTGAAAAGATCATTCTCCAGATGAGGATGAGGGCGAGAAATGGCATAACCCAATGCCAGAAAAAGTTTTTCAGAGCGACGTTTTCAGCTTCGTACTGAACTTTCTGCTCATCCATTAACTTGACTAAATCTGGATCGTCGACCGAGATCGCAACATAATATCCGACCGGAGCGGCTGATTGTCCGAAAGATTTTGGTTGCTGAGCGCGTTCAATCGCCTCCGCCGTAAATCCTTTATAAACTGTCGGCGATAAGATAACTTTTTTGATCTCACCCTTGCGGATCAATTCCTTAAACTGGCTGTAGGGCACTTCCTTGGATGCAAGGTCAGGCTTTGAATAGACGGAAACCAACAGAATGACAGCGACTCCGAAGAGAATCCACGTCCATAAATTATTTCGGCTCGACCACCCTGGAAGTTTTCCTTTTCCATAGGGCGCCTTAGAGCGCTCTGCGGACTTAAGTCCAGTTTGGTTCTTGGCTCCCCAGAATCGGTTTTTCGCATTTTCCTTAGGCGAATCCTGGCCGATTTTTTGGGTTTCTTGATTTGTTTCTTGGGGCATTGAATTTTCAGTATCTGACATAAGTCTCGATAGTTACCATACACCTCTATCAAAGGCAATCAGCGCAGACCGTCCAGCTGTCATTTCAAGCACTTAGGTAAATAACCTTCTGGGCAAGCCTATCACGCTGTGATATTTTTTTAGGCAGGAGTTTAAATGCCGTTTGAGATTCAGTTATCCGTCATCCTACCTTGTTATAACGAGGCGCCAAGTTTAAGGGCTCTGGCGGACGCTTATCTGGCGGCTATGAAACCCCATTCTTTTACTTACGAAGTCCTCTTTGTTGATAATGGCTCAACCGATCTAAGTTCGGAGTGGTTTTCTAAACATTTTGGGGGCGTTTCTTACCCCAAGTCCTTCCGATGGCTTAAACTTGAGATGAACCAGGGATACGGGGGCGGGATTTTAGAGGGCCTTAAGCAAGCGTCGGGCGAATTCGTAGGATGGTCCCATGCGGATCAACAATGCGCACCCCAAGACGTCGTCCGACTTTTTGAGGCTGTGCAAAATGATATCGAGCCGACTCATTGCTTTGGCAAGGGCATTCGAACCAACGACCGCGGCGCGAACGGGCTAATTTCCCGATGCCATGAACTCTCCGCTTCGACTCTTCTCGGAGTCACCCTAAAAGAGATTAACGCTCAGCCCAAAGTTTTTCATCGCTCGTTAATGACTCACCTACTTGAAAAGGCGCCCAAGGGTTTCGAGTGGGACGTTTATGCCTATTTTGTGGCAATGAAGCATCATTATCGTCTAATCACCGTCCCAGTCGAGTTTCTCCCCAGACCGCACGGCCAATCTCATTGGGCGCACTCAGTTCGGTCTCGCCTAACCACCATCGTTCAGCAAATTCGATACCTCTGGAAACTCAGAAAAGTGGCCTTATGAAATCCTACCCATATTATTTGGCAAATAAGCCTCAGTCCTCCAAGCCCACTCTTGAGGTCTTGGATAAGCACACCCTGAAACCCATCGCGCATGTCGCCGTTGCTGACACAGCTGCCATTGAGACGGCGATCACGGAAGCTGTCAAGGCCACCGCGACAATGGCGGCTCTTCCCGCCTATATCCGCACAGAAGTGTTTCAGGAATGCATCGCTCAATTTCTGAGCCGCCATGACGAACTGGTTGAGACTCTCTGCCTTGAGGCGGGAAAACCCAAACGGGATGCGACTCAGGAAGTGGCGAGGCTCATCGAAACCTTCCGAATGGCGGTGGCTGAAATTTCTCGCCCTCATGGCGAAGTTTTGCCCATGGAAATGAGTCCAAGAATGCGCGGTTACCACGGTCAGTGGAAGCGTGTTCCCATCGGCCCCTGTTCCTTCATCACACCCTTTAATTTTCCCTTGAATCTAGTTGCCCACAAGATTGCCCCGGCGATCGCAGTGGGATGTCCCTTTATCCTAAAACCGGCGAGTCTAACGCCCATTAGCGCGTTAATCTTAGGTGAGATTCTATCTCAGACCGCGTTACCTCGCGGGGCTTTTTCCATCCTGCCATGCGACCGTCAGGCAGCTGAGCTCTTTACCACTGACCCCAGATTAAAAATGCTCAGTTTCACGGGATCTCCGGAAGTCGGGTGGGCACTTAAAGCAAAGTCAGGAAAGAAAAAGGTCACATTGGAATTGGGGGGCAACGCTGCCTGTATCATTGAACCTGACGCCAACCTGACTCAAGCAGTGTCTCGGATTGTCGTAGGCAGTTTTTCAAACTCAGGGCAGAGTTGCATCAGCGTTCAGAGAATTTTTGTCCACGAATCCATCTACTCGGTTTTTCGAGATAAGCTTGTGTCGGCGGTACAAACCCTCTCAACGGGTGACCCATCCTTAGATGAGACCCAAGTCGGCCCAATGATTTCTAAAGCAGAAGCGGATCGTCTCTGGCAGTGGATTGAGAGTGCTTCGCATTGCGGCGCCAAGGTCCTGTGTGGTTTTAAAAGACATGGCAACATGATCACTCCGACCCTACTTGAGAACGTCCCAGCGACTGAGAAACTCTGTTCTGAAGAAGCTTTCGGTCCCGTGGCTATCCTCGATTCCTACTCCCATTTCTCGGAAGCCATTCGAAAGGTCAATGATAGTCGCTTTGGACTCCAAGCTGGGGTCTTCACTCGTGATCTAGAAAAAATGTATCTCGCCTGGGACCACTTAGACGTGGGAGGTGTTGTGATCGGCGATATCCCATCGTTTCGGGCCGACCACATGCCGTACGGAGGCGTGAAGGATAGTGGCCTAGGCAGGGAAGGCGTGCGATTTGCGATGGAAGATATGACTGAAATCAAAATGTTGATCGTTCGCGTTCCGGTTCACCAGGAGAATCCATGAGAATCATTAAACATCGGGTTAATACACTCAAAGAACTCGCCGGGCTTACCGAAACCTGGGGCGCCGAAATGGATCTTAGGTCCACCGATAGTGGGGAGCTCATCGTTACCCACGATGCTTTTACCCAAGGCGACCCCTTTGAAACTTGGTTGACTCGTTGGTCTGAGAAGACTCGAGGGACCTTGATTCTGAACCCAAAAGAAGATGGGATTGAGGACAGAGCACTCGCCCTACTCAAGCAATTTAATATCAAGGATTATTTTTTCTTAGACCTTAGTTTTCCAACGACCGTCCGGCTGACGATGAAACAAGGGATTTCGGATGTCGCGATTCGCGTCTCCGAATATGAGTCGGCAGAGACAGCCCTTCTTTTCGCCGGCAAAGCGAAGTGGGTTTGGCTCGACTGCTTCAGTCCAACTCCGCCCTCTCAGTCAACGCTAGAACTTCTCCGTAAGGATTTTAAATTATGTTTAGTATCCCCAGAGTTGCATAACCGAGAGAAAGATTCGATTCAGCCATTCTTGTCGCTCACACCGACGGTGGATGCGGTCTGCACTAAGTTTCCCGAACTGTGGCTATGAACGAATGACTTTCTGAACCTGAGATTTATCGACTGCATACGGGATCGTAATTTGGTCCCCACAGCGACTGAGTTCATTATGTTTTTTAGAAACCTCAATCGCGTGGCTATTTTGCGCCCAAGCTCGGCGGGCCACACCACCCATCACGTCCCAACTCATGGCCATTTGAATCACTTGATCCACGCGCTCAGACCCATCTAAGACGAGACCAAAACCACCATTGATGGACTTGCCAACGCCCACGCCGCCGCCGTTATGAAGTGCCACAAGGCTCATCCCCCGAGCCGCGTTGCCGGCAAAACACTGGGTCGCCATTTCCGCCATCACGCGAGAGCCATCATAGATATTGGCTGTTTCGCGAAACGGAGAGTCAGTACCGCCACAATCATGGTGGTCTCGCCCCAGCATGATAGGCCCCACGAGACCCTGCCTGATTAACTCATTGAACCGAAGAGCAATCCGAACTCGACCTTGAGCGTCCTGGTATAGGATTCGCGCCTGAGTTCCAACAACCATTTGGTTCTTCTTGGCGTTCTTAACCCAGTTCAAGTTATCGCGGTCCTGATAGCGCATCTCGCCTGGCGCCGAAGCAATCGCATCTTGAGCCGCCTGGTCGGTGACTTCAAGATCCTCTGGCTTGCCACTGAGACAAACCCAACGAAAAGGCCCATAGCCATAATCGAAAAGTTCGGGCCCCATCATATCCTCAACATAACTCGGAAAAATAAACCCATCTCGTTCGTCCACTTGATTCTTGGCGATTGCTTTCACGCCAGAATCGAATACCGCCTTCATGAAGGCGTTCCCATAATCAAAGAAATAGGTCCCCTGCTCGACGAGTCGCGATATCCATTCGAAATGCTGCTTCAATGAGGCGTCAACTCGACGACGGAATTCGTGTTTATCCTTTGATAGCAGCTCGGTTCTCTCAGCAAAGCAGAGCCCCTGCGGGCAGTAGCCACCGTCGTAGACGGCGTGGCAACTCGTTTGGTCTGAGAGCAAATCAATTTTAATCTTCTGCTTCGCGCCATACTCTAAGAGATCAACAATATTTCCATGATACGCGATTGATAGCGCTCGGCCTGCCTGTTGCGCCTCTTGGGCTTTCTTAAAAGATTCTTCAGGGCTATTGCAGATCGATTTCACCCATTTCTGTTGATGGCGCGTTTCAATCCTAGACCGATCCACTTCGGCGATAACGCAGACGGCTCCTGCGATCTCAGCCGCCTTGGGCTGAGCCCCGCTCATGCCACCTAACCCAGAGCTAACAAATAACTTTCCACGAAGATCACCACCCACACCCACTCCAAGCCGCTGCCTACCCGCAATGAGAAGCGTGTTGTACGTCCCATGGACAATCCCCTGCGGGCCAATGTACATCCATCCACCCGCCGTCATCTGGCCATAATTAGCGACACCGAGGGCCGTCGCTCGCAACCAGGGCTCTGGCTGATCAAACATCCCAACCATTAACCCATTGGTCAGGATCACTCGCGGCGCGAGTTCGTGGGAATGAAAGACTCCCATCGGATGACCCGAATGCAGCACCAGAGTCTGTTTCGAAGTCAGCTGTTCAAGATACTTTTGGATTAAGCGATACTGCATCCAATTCTGACAGACTTGACCCGTCTCACCATAAGTGACCAATTCATAAGGGTACAGCGCGGTTTCGAAATCAAGATTGTTATCGATCATGACTTGAAACGCCCTACCCTCAACACAGTTCCCCCGGTACTGGTCAATGGGTTTGCCAACGATCTTCCCCTCGGGGCGGAAGCGATAGCCATAGATTCGACCCCGAGTCATGAGCTCATCATAAAATTCTGGGATCAGCGTAGCGTGGTGTTTCGGATGAAGATACCGAAGGGCATTCTCTACGGCTAACGCCTGCTCCTTCTTATTTAAAATCATTTCGCGCTTAGGGGCGCGGCGAATGCCCTGAATAAAACTGGGAATACTGGGGAGCGCATCGTCTAAATGAATTTTCATCACAGAGCATTGTAGCAGAGATCCTCCTGACTTGCCCTAACCGTCTCTTACCGATAGGCCGACTCTCAAATGGCAAGACGACTCTTCCCATAGTATTTACCTGTCCCTCGTCACATTTCCATTTAACCTATTTTTTGGAGTGTTGAGGGATCTGGCAAGGATCTGATAATCAAGGGCTATGCACTATCTTCTCTTCGCATGTTTAGATTTGGTCGTTTTCCTGGTACTACGTATACCAAGGACGGTGAGTCTTAGACTTATTGCGGAACATCTTCTGCTCAAAACCCAACTTGAGATCGCTCATAGATCCCAAAAGCGACCGAAACTTGATTTTCAAAATCGAATTCGGATTGGACTTTGCTCACTCTTTCTTTCTGACAGGCAGCTACTCAGGTCATGCATAAAAATCAGGCCTTCCTCGGCTCGGCAATATATGCGGCTGGTTCGTGGACGTCATTATTGGAGACTCATGGCAAGAACAAGGCGAAGAAAGCCAGGACCCAAGGGAAAGCCCGCCGAACTTGTTCATCTTGTGATCGAAATCAAGCAGCGCAACCCGTCTTACGGCACGCCACGAATCGCCATGCTGATCAATAATGTTGTCGCTGCTGGTACGATCAGTGAACCGACCGTACGTCGTGTTCTACGTCGTTCGTGGCAACCGACACCCATCAGGCCCAGGAACCTCACCGTTTTCCTTGCAACCTGCGCCGGCGTTTTCGTAGCCACTGTTTCGTTCGTCCTGTTTTGGATTCGCTGGACTATTCGACAGCAACTGGGCGCATGGCTTGCTAAGCCAAGCTTATTTGAGAGATTCGTCGGTCGCATGTTGACAAGAACACCACACTCCTTGCCCCCAACAGTCGTTCCATATTTTGTACGGGCCGGCGTGGCGGTTAACGGATCGCAAAGAAGTTTTGAGGCAGCACGGATAGCCAGTAATGTCTGTCACACTCAAAGGTTTTGGCATCGGAGAACAGATGCGAGAGATGGTCCCACTAAGGTTCGCCATGCCGCCTAAATGAGAATGTGACGAGGGACAGGTCCCTATCCAAGGCTCCTTATTCCGCTGTGATGCGCCGTTGCCATAAAGCCCAACTGCCTGCCCCGTAAAAAAGTGAGCAGGATTGAGCATGAGTAGGCAATGTAATATTGCTCACTTATGCTTAGTATGGCACACTAGAAATCGATGCTGTCCTTCAAAATAGATCCCAAAATGACAAAGCGACTTTGGGAGCTCGGCAACAAAATAGCCGAGTCTCACGCTCTGGTGATGACTCTATCGAAAGAGGAAAAAGATGCTATCCACCGCTATGCTCGCATCAGTCAAATTGGAGCATCCACCCGAATTGAAAACGCCGTTCTAACCGATGCTGAAATTAATTGGCTCGATACCATACTGGGAGAAGACGGTCGCAAGACCGCGTTCGAGTCCCGTCGAACCTTAATCGAAAACAAACTTTCGAAAGATCGTGAAAGAAGCATTGAAGAAGTTGCTGGTTGTCGGGCAATGCTTCACCTCATATACGAGCAATCGCGCGATTTTCTCCCCATTAGCGCGGCCGTAATTCGCGGGCTACACCAAGAATTGCTCCGGTTCTATCCCAAAGCCCGGCCATACATTGGAAAATACAAAACGAATCCTAATAAAGTCGTTGAAACAAATCGTGCGACCAAAAAACAGCGAGTGGTTTTTGAAACTGCGGATCCCGGCGTGATCACAGAAACGGCAATGTCGGATCTGATTACTTGGTACAACGAAACGCTCCCTGAGGAGCCTTGGGGTCTTGCCGTGTCCTGTGAATTTACATTCCGCTTTCTTGCCATCCACCCATTTCAAGATGGAAACGGACGCCTGGGAAGAGGACTATTTCTGCTTTCCCTGCTTCAATCGCCCAATAAAGCGGTGGCGGATCTCGCGCCATATCTCGCCCTTGATCGCCAAATCGAGAAACATAAAGAGGAGTACTACACCGTTTTGAATAAATGCTCCGACGGAAAATTTTTATCGAACCCTTCCAAATACCATACGGAGCATTTTCTACACTTCATGGTGAAGGTATTTGAAGAATCTCTCGATGACATTGAGCTGTACCGGAACCGTTTTATCGCCTTCATAAAACTTTCGCCATCCGGGCACAAAATCATGGATTGCTTCAAGGACCAGCCTGAAGTCAGACTTCGGACAAAGGAAGTATGTGAGACGACGAAACTCCCCCGAAGAACTGTCGTAAGCATCCTCTCGCAACTCGAAAAAAATGGGTTCATTCAAAAGTATGGGCAAGGAGCCGGTGTTCGCTACCAGTTGGTTTTCTAGAAACGGAGCTAGAAGATGACGAAATTTTCGTCATCCAAGAGAATGAACATTTATCCGTACTGAAACGCACGGAAACGACTGAGCGTTCGAACGCTTACGTTTACTCTGATTTTCCAAGGACTAGGTATGGATGGAAAACTTCTAGAATAACTTGAGACTTGAGTCTACAAGAAACCTGAAAGTGGATCGTAAAAAAATAGCGGTCGTGCCCTACGATGAGAGCCAACGGATTCCGGGGCCAAAACTGACTTTAAGTTAGCAATATACCAACGGAAACTTGGAGTGTCACCGACGGCCAGAAGAATCCAAGCGAGCTGCCACTCTGAACTGAACTTGGGCGCAGTTCCCATAGGAACACTACGAAAGTGTTTAAATGTCCCTCCATATACGGATAAATGTTCCATACAAAGCATTGTAGCAGAGATCCTCCTGACTTGCCCTAACCGTCTCTTACCGATAGGCTGACTCTCAAATGGCAAGACGACTCTTCCCATAGTATTTACCTGCACCAAACCGTAGATCGTGAAACCAGCACTACTTTGCTCCCACTTATGGAGAGGCTTTTACTAACTTTCGTGGGTTTCATATGGGAACTCTGCCCAACCGAGTTCAGAAGTGGCGTTCCGCTCGAGTCTTTTGGCCGTCGTTTCTCGAGAATCCGTTGGTATACTCGCTAAGCGTCGGCCCCGGATCCTGCCGACTCGCATCGCTGGGCTAACGACCGCAATATTTCAAGGTCCACTTCGAAAGCAGTCCTATTCTATTTCGCCAAGATAACGTAAATAATACTTTACCTGACCAAAAACCGACAAATCATTGTTTTAATAGGTCGGGCATAGCCCTATTCTTTAGAGTGCAGGTAAATACTTCTCCAAAGGTATGGGCCGAAGTCAGCATCCGGAAAAATTATAGAAGGGATGTCCTTCCTAGTAACAACCCTCTGCATCGGAGCTTGTCATAATGACTACCGGAATCCGCCTCAGGTTTGCATCGTTCTTAATTTCAGCGAGGGCCTCACGCCCTGATTTCTTCGGCATATTGGTGTGGAAAGTCGACGGGCACCTTTTTATTTTTTATTTTATTTAGAGGGGCTAAGGCGTGAGCACGCCGCCGGTATTGAGGAAACCGCCGTTATAGCCGCCGAAGACAAAAAGCTGGGAACCCGTCCACGCGGAAAATTGACCATAGCGAGCGCTGGGCACGCCCACAAGCGAGGTGGCTACCCAGGAATCGAGGGACGGATCATAGATTCCGCCCGTATTAAAATACCCGCCGTCCCAGCCACCCCAAACAATGAGATTAGAACCCATCCCATGCCCGCTATGAGAATTCCTTGCAGCGGGAGCGCCTGCTACGGTCGTTGATACCCAACTATCCAAGGTCGGGTCATAGATTCCCCCGGTATTGACGTATCCGCCAATGGCAATACCACCCCAGACTAGCATTTTCGAACTTTGATAAACGGCGCTATGCCCAATTCGAGCACTCGGCGCTGCAACCACAGAAGTCGAAAGCCAACTATCCGTAGTCGGGTTATAAACCCCACCCGTATTCGTGAAAGCGGAAGTGCAATTCCAGAAAGGGGGCTGTACGCTGCCGCCCCCAAAGACAATCATTCTGGAACCCGTCCAAACCGCCGACGCATCACATCTTGCAGAAGGAGCCCCCACGGTTGTGATCGAAGACCAAGTATCCGTCGAAGGGTTGTACTTCCCCCCGGTATCGGAACTACTATCAAAGCTATCCTTACCACCCCATACCAGTAGCTCTGCGCCGGTCCACACCGATGCGAAGAAATCCACCAGATCCGGAGCTCCGACGGCGCTCATTGCGGTCCACGTATTCAGTGTCGGATCATAGAGAGCTCCGCTCCCTTGGTACTCAAAGACGATCACTTTAGAGCCAGTCCAATGGCATCCATTAGCGAACCCATCTAAAGCAGCTCCGACGGCTGCGGTCACAGTCCAAGAATCGGTCACGGGGTCATACAAATGGGCTTCAGCCACGAAACCTCCGCCACCGAACCCGCCAAAGACAAATACTTTAGATCCTGTCCACACCGCGCAACTAATTCCGTTCGAAATCAATAAAACTGAATCCATCATTTTCGCCGCCGGCGCTCCAGTAGTCGTGGTTGCAACCCACCCCGCGGCGATATAAGTGAACTGGTTCACTAGAGTCCCGGTTTGCGCGTCGGTATTGGTCAAAATAGTGTTCACAAGTCCGGCTGCATGGGCGCCAGTTGTGCACGTCACTTGCGTCGCTGAGTCCACACTTAAGCTTGCGCAATTCACACCACCCACTGTCACCGTTGCGCCCGCTAAAAATCCCGCCCCCGTAATCACAACCACCGTGCCGCCTGCCGTCGATCCACTGCCCGGCGCGATTGACGTCACCGTCGGTGCTGGATTGTCGCCACCGCCTCCGGGAGTTTCTGAACCACCGCCGCTACCTTCGTCGAAGTACACAGTGGATTTTTCACCCGTGAACTTGCACGCGACGAGGCTTAGGCTCAAGCCTAAGAGACAGATCAGAAATCTAAATGTAATGCGCTGAGCCAATGCAGTCCCCAGTCCCTCGTACGCTTATCGGAAAAATTGAGAAATTTCGGGAAGCTAATGACGCTAAATTTTCGTTCCGAATCTATCGATAAGTAGAAGATGCGCTATAGGGGCCGTCGTGGCTCAGTTTTATCGGCAACCAAATCGATTCTCTCTGGAGCATCGATCTATTCCGAGTTGAATCGGTTTTACTTAAAACTCATTGGGTTTTAGTTTGCATGGACCAGTACTCGAGAAGAATTATCGGCTTTGCCGTTTGTAAAGAGGCAGTTTCCGGAGAAAGCCTCTGCCGAATTTTTAACGAAGTGGTTCAAGGCCTTGCCCTTCCAAAACATTTAAGCCGCGACCATGACCCGCTTTTTCGCTCCTATCGATGGGAATCTCTTATCCGAGTCTTAGAATTGGACGAGGTAAAAGGTATTTACCTGAAGCTAAAGCCAATAGAACCTGAGCGCCAATTTTGGTGGCGTTGAAAGTAAAATCATCGAATTGGCTCAGGTGGCCGGTACAGTAGATCGAATGACGATTTAATGCTAGAAGCTCGCCAAGGGTGGACCGTGAAATAATGCGTTCATTGCCCAAATGATGAGAGTCGTCAGGACCCGGGGCCAATATTTCGTCGCAAGGCGAAATCTATACCAACGGGTACTTCAAGTGTCACCGAAGGCCAGAAGACTTGAAGCGGAACGCCACCTTGAGCCAGATGGGCTGGTTCCCATAAGAGATGCGTGAAAGTGAAAATAGCGCAGATTTCTCTGCAGACGTTTTGGTCAGGTAAATTCCGTATAAAGCCCTGATCCTCCTGACTTGCCCTAACCGTCTCTTACCGATAGGCTGACTCTCAAATGGCAAGACGACTCTTCCCTTGGGTTTCTCTGTGTGGGCTCTTAGTCTATCTAGCTACCGCTTATTTCAATATCGGAATAATCGCGTTGGATGATTACGACGCCATGATCGCGCGCGCCATTCCAGCCCAAACCTCGTCGACAGCTGATTTGATTGAGCACCACAGTCTTGTCCGAAGCGCCATCCCTTCGCTCATTCTTTTGGGCGTCGCCAAAACGGCTTGGCACGCCGGTATCACCGATCCGATCAACCAACTTAGGGCCATCCTGATTCTGATGGCCCTCTATGTCTTTTTGACTAACTTAATTTCAGTACGGATCCTTTTCCCTAAACAGAATCGCAAGGATGACGTTCAGGCTCTGTTATCGGTGTCACTCTTGGGGTTTTATTTCTTATGCCCGTTATTTCTAACACGGCCCATGGAGGAAACTCTCTCGCTTCCCCTTCTTACATTAAGCGGCGCACTGGCTTGCCGATACTGGATTCGTCCAAATTCTCGGGATATCGCGCTCTCAATCTTTATCCTGAGCGTCTCGGCAATGCTGAGATTCCACACAGGGATTTGCGCGGTTATCCTAGTCACTCTAATCTTACTGAAACATCGGTGGCGAGATTTTATCCCGCTTTTGTCCGCCGGAACGCTTGGGTTTCTCTTAACCGGAATTTTAGACGCCCTCACCAAAGGCTCGTTTCACCAATCGCTGATCAGCTACGTCCAATATAACGTCGAGTACAGCAGCACGTATGGCGTGCCTTCCTACCTCGCCTTCATCTACCTGTTTTTAGGACTGTCGATCCCTCCAACCTTTATCTCTCGGTTCAAAGGATTCCAATGGGCTCGAAACTACGAGCGACTCTTTCCAGCTTTCTTATATTTTATTGTGTTTCTCATGGCACACACGGTGGTCCCCCATAAAGAAGAACGCTTTGTGCTTCCCGTGCTCCCTCTGTTTCTATTCTGCTTAGTTCCCTTATTGCAGCATTTCTGGGCATCGGGAAAGAAATGGCGCGTTGTCTATTTTGTCGCAATCAACGCCATCCTGATGCCTCTTGCTTCTTTTAATATCGCTCAGAATAATATTATTTCTTTAGGCCGATTCGTCGATAAGCACCCCGGCATTACTTCGCTATTAGGAGTCGATGAAACTCTTCTTATCTACCCTGAAGCCTATTTTCTAAGACCTATTAGCCGACCTACCGTCAGCAAACAATCACTCTCAAGTAACCTATCTTTCCCCTGCACCCAATGGATTGCGATTAGAAGTGATATCCGCGACGGCATGCCCTTGGAGAATCTGGGACTGACTAAGATTGCCGAGTTCTCCCCTGGAATACTAGAATCCATCGTTGTTCGGCTGAACCCTGGCCAGAATCGCAGGCGCGGTAAGATCGAACTGTACATGAGCGGTAAGTGCGTCACGTCTCCCCAATTATGATTAAAGCAGCATTAACTCTTCATAGTGTTTGACTCAGCAAATCATGAGACGCGACCGACAAGACCATTGTATGAGACAAATTGCATTCGTAACATTACCGCTGATTGGATTGATCGGTTTAGTGCTTTTAAACGCCTAGAGACTCAGTCCGATTACCTATTTATTTATCGGTCGTGGACTCTCATGGGGGTCGTCTGAATCACTGGGGTTTGAGTAAGCCCGTAGCCAATGACTCGACAAGGTTTGGTGCGATCCTCCACCTGAAGGGCGAAAACAGCCCCTAGAGACTGCACCTCGTACTCAGTGTCTAGTGGCAGTTTGAGTATCTTCTGACTCGCCACCCAATGTCGCAGCAAGGTCTTTGCAGCGTGCTCGGCAACACGACGATCGGGGTAATACCCCGGCATCGTGACGGGAGGTCGAGTACCGAGTTTGAGAGCATATTGTTCGCCCACTGGTATCACCTTCGCCGAGATCCCCTCCGTTGGGTTAATCCGCTTTTCTTTCTCAGCATTGGCTTCTTTGATTCGGCCTTCTAATGACGAAATCACTCTGACTACCGCTGACTCGTCAATAAACCGCGTAATTTTCCGTAATGCATCGTCATCGTCCTTATTAGAAGGCATCTCCCCGGGAAAAAAGATAAATGGAACGGACTTAAGCCCACCCATTTTACCTGCTAGAAACGCCCCGATTTCTTTCTGAGAAAGTTCTTGGTCTTTTGCGTCTCCCTTCGACCCATCGACTTCATTAAATAACTTTTCATCGCAGTAAAGCTGAGCAACCCAGTAAAGCACTGGCTCCTGTTCGAGATCTCCTATCTGGACATCCCCCTTTGAGTTCTCGTTATACGAGCAACTCGCAATCAGCTGAGTCACATCTGAGTTACCACAATTCACCCCTGAGAAGCAGGCTGATAGCGTCGTCATTCGCCCCTTAGTTGCCTGGAGGTACGGGAATGTTTCGGTAACCGTAAAATTCTCTAAAGATCCCTGTTCGTGATCTGGCCTAGCCCCCACTCGAATTTTAACGGGTTCATGATCCTTGAGATCTTTTGCCCAAATCGAGCCGGTGTTTGAACTTAAGTAATGGCGCTTACTGTAGTTATGGCCATGAGCCGATATAAAAACGGGGACCGACGTTGGGAGCGCTTGAAGGCGCGTCTTAACTTCGGCGGCTGTGGGGTCATTCATCTCGATGACCTCAGTGTTACAACGCTCCATCTGTATTTTAAAAGTATCGCAGCCACTGCGAATCAGTTCATCGACGGGAAAGCAGAGAAGGACGACTTGCCTGCGATGGACCTGCGTCTGAGGTTCAGTCGCGAAAGTGTTTAGCGTCACAAGAAGCATTAGAATGATAGGCATTCCATTATATTAGCATCCCCCTTTGACAGCTGCCTAAATCCTACCCAATTTCATTCTGATCCCTTCCTGGCCTGTCGGCCTTCATCGCATGATATCAACGACTTATTCTATGATTCTTAGTTTCGTTTTGGCCTATGACTTGCATCGATAAGATTGACCTTAACCGGCCATGGAGTCGCAGCTTTGAAGACCTTGAGAATACAGCTCTGTTTTTTTCTTCTGATGGCAGTCTCCTGCCGCCTATCGCTGGCCGAAGCTCGCTCAAAGCATCTCGATCCTAACGCACTCCAAAATCACTCGGCAGAATCAATGCCGTCGCTAGACCAAGCATTTTCCGCCTTTAGCGCAAACCCTCCGGGCGAAGTTTACACAGCCAATATCGGCGGTGATTTTAAACGCGTTGTGCAACTCGGTAGCCCCTATATCCGTAGCATTGAAATGGCCTTCGAGGCTGGCGCCATTGATTCCCATGCCCAACGACTTCAAGCCTATCTCGCAATGGAAATGCTCACACTCGCCCTTGAGAATACGGGAGAGATCCTAGAAGCCAACGCTCAGCTTGATCGCATGGTGCGGATTATGGAACAGCATTTAGCAAATACCAATTCATTTGGACCTGGCATTAAAGAAACCTTTCTAAGAGAGCTTTCTTGGGCCTTAGCGAAACGTGCGAGAACTAATGGCCTTCTGGGTCGGATGGCATCCTCAACGACGGATCACACTCAAGCCATCGCTCTTAGTCTCTCTGACTACACTCCACCTTTCACTCGCTTACGACGGCATTTGGATGCGACATCGGCAGAGATTGACCTGAGGGATGTTAAGCAAGCGACAGACCACCTTACCAAAGCCAAAGGGCTACTTAGCGAAACGGAGAAGGACCCTTCCCGCGTTTCGAAACGTTTCACCCCTGCTCTTCGACTTCAAATCCAATTAGAAGAAGCGCGTTTGCAATGCCTTAAGGGCAACGCAGAGAATGGCATCGAGATGCTGCTGGAACTTCAAGCTCAAGTCACTCAAGATTCGTCGCTCAACCCATTCGAGAAGGAAAGTATCTCGACCAGCACCGTTGTCGCGTTGGGCGATTGCTATTTTGGAAATTCTCAATTTAAAGAAAGTCGAGTCACTTTCGGAATGCTTGAGCCACTTGAACCGATCAGTCCCCTGGCAGTTCAGAACCAGATGAAAGCGCTGATAGGAGTGGCGCGTTCGCTGACGATTCAAGAAATGCAAAGACCCGAACCCTCCATCGATATTTTGGGTAAGGCTCATATGATCCTTAGTAAGCTCGAGAATGATATTCTAAAAGGAACCCACATCGCCAAGAAGAATGATTTTCTTCTGGCCAAGGTCCGAGAGGCGATTTCCGAACATTGGCTTCTTAGAAGCACGGCTAAAAACCAATCGGACGCCGTCCAACAATCCTGGGGTCCGCTTCTCTTAGCCCTTCAATATTATGATGAGCAACGGGCAACTCCAAACTCCGAGCCAGACCTGCTCCAAGCAGATCGCCAATCGGCGTTTGAAAAGCTTGCCTCGGTGCGGCCTCATCTGAAAGCAACCTCAGCCACCGAAGCGCAACAGTCGCTTGAAGATTTTGCCAAAGTTGCGTTGGGTAGGCACCCTTGGGATAAGGACGCCAAATTATTTGCCACCAAACCTACTTTGATTGCGGATTTAATGAATCGAGTGGGAAGGTTTGGCGCCGTAGTTGAACTCATCGCAAGACCGTCCGTAACACTGACGTCGGCCCAAGAGCTGACCGCTCCGACTCAGAAGGAATATGATCTTTTAGTGATCCATGGGTTTAAACCAGAATCCAATGCCTACAAGATCGATTTGATCACTCTCGGTGATAAAAATGCCCTAGATGCCACTCTTCGGAGGCGGATTGGCCCCGAATCATCGAAGCAATTCTTCGATCAAGTCTGGGGCAAATATCTTAAGGCGACTCAGAAAAGTAGTCCATCTGAGATCATCGTAATCCTTGACCCATCTTCCCCACAGATCGACGTTAGTGCGGTGGCAATACCCTTGGACGGCAGTGCGAAATCGACCCTTAAGTTGGGACAGATGTGGCCCGTCAAGCAGCTACGCTCGCCACTCGACTTATTTAGGCCTTCGACTTCGAGGAGCCAGCCATGAGTCTGCTTTTTATCCTACGTCGGCCATGGCGATTCATGTTTACGCTTCTGATCGTCTTCTCAAGTTCAGCAGTCGCTGAACCGTCGCGCATTTCTTTCAGGCAAATGGGTCAGGCCTATGTTTTAAGTTTCTACGACGAACAAGCTCAACTCGCCAAGGATCTAGAACAGACTCTATTAAATCTCAAGTTGATCACAGAAACCACGCCGGGTCAGTTTGAGTGGCTCGGAGCTAAGGACACAACGGTCGTTCTGGCCGGTGGTTTTCTGAGCCACGCAGATTATCCTTTGATCAATCAATTTCTTTCAGGGCTGAAGACGCAAGGGGCGCGATTTGAATGGATTCTAGACCGAGCGGATATTCGAGCCTACCAACTTTTCCAATCTAGCACAGAGACCCTTGAGGCGAAGGAGGGCACAAGGCAGTTCTTCGAGGGTTTTAAAGATAATGCGCATCTTGCGCTCCGAGTGGGCAAACTTTTAGTGACGACGAGAGATATCCATTTACCCGTCGATACCCAAGACTGGATTGCAAAATCACACCTCGACTTGGAAGATCATATTGAACAGACTCTCAACGCGCATCTTGGACATCAGCCATTCCCTGAGAGCTCGCCGCTGCTACAATCGCTGCGATATGGGACTAGCCCCCTCAATCTTAAGACTGCGTGGTCGACGTCGTTACTCAACGGCACGATCGCCCCGACGGAAATGAATCAAATCCTTAAAACCGCCAACGTAAACCGTTTACTGATTGCTGAGCAACCTGATCAGAGCACGGTCGTTCCTGCCGACTATTATGCTAAACATCTGATCAACCTTCTGCCGATTCCCGCCGGCTCTAGAACGTCTCATGCCCACGGAAAGATGGTGGGCTTTCAGTTTGGAGTCCGCCCACTCCAACAACTCATGCCTGCCATTCAACACGCTGACACAGCCAACCCACATGCCCTAAGCCTTGGTCTTCGCAATAAGCAAATGATGTGTGCAGGGGGTTTCTCATTGCTCTCTGCAAGTGCCATCGCCATCACTGCAGGGAGTCTAATCGCCGCCATGACTCAAGAAGATCCCTATCAGCTCCCTGATCCCAATCAAGTCGATCACCCCACCGCCTGCGCCAAGGCTGGTGGCACCGTCCCCACGTCGAGTGGGATTCGTCTCTCAGGAGTTTGTCTCTGCCCAGACGGCAAACTCATTCAACCCTACCGCGAGAAATGCGGATCATAATCATTCCATATTGGGCTCGTAGCATTTCACGGCAACACTGAAATCTTTCCGGCAAGTGTCTCGGCTGCACGCTAGATCACGGCATTCGTCATAGCAGTTATTCCGCCACGGCGTGATTTCATCTTCCTCGGCATCACTCTCAGCGCAACACGTCTCGCAGATTCCAACCACGTTTAGAGGTGCCGCGGCCCTAACTTCGCCACAGAATATCATGCCAGACGCTAGGCCCATCAACATCCACGATCCAAGCAAACCCTTCATTCCCAACTCCTTTGTCCGTTGAGTTCAGTTTGAAGGTTTTTGAGTCATCAATCCAATTGATGACTGTGTTATCTTATATTGATTTTATGAATATATAGGGCGGCGGATTAGCTAATAATGACGGCGAGTTAGGTACCTGTCGTAAACAAACGTCCCAAAGGGTAGGACGGCAGCCACGAAACCTAGGGCAATTACCCTACCCGGCCACTGCCGTGCCTGAGAGAGTGGCACCAAGAGTCCTATATAGGCTAGAAAAAGAAATCCATGAAGGGATCCCACCATGCGAACGGCAATCGGCTCGCCGTAGACATATTTAAGGGGCATCGCAACGAATAATAGAACTAAAAGCGACAGACCCTCAAGCAACCCAGTGATCCGAAATACTTTCATCATGAATGAGAATAATATAGCGGATGTTGCATTTCACGCAAAGCAAAGACACCACCCTATTTGGTGCTTCAAGAAAACGATGTTAGGGTGCACATCTTAACCAGGAGGCCCCATGCTAGAAGTCGGAACACCATTCCCAAATTTTCAATTACAAAATCAAGATAACCAGACTCGCAACCTTAGAGATTACGCCGGAAAATGGCTGGTCCTTTACATCTACCCAAAAGATGACACGCCAGGGTGTACGATTCAGGGGAAATCATTCACCGCCACCAAAGCAGAGTTTGAACGGGCGGGGATTAACGTCGTCGGAGTTTCCCAAGATGGCGTCGAGTCTCATAAAAACTTCTGCAATAAGTTTTCTTTCACCATCGAGCTACTGGCCGACACCAACGCAACCTTGCTCAAAGCAGCCAGCGTTGGACAGAGTGATTATAAGGGCACCTTGTACTGGGATAGGACAACGTTTGTGATTGACCCCAATGGCATTCTCAGAAAAATGTACCATAAGGTGAATCCAGATGGGCATGAACAGACGCTGCTCAAAGATATTCAAGCGATGCATTAATTAGTCTTAGGTGCCCATCCCCTTTCCGGCCGGAAAGGAGTCTTAGGTGCCCATCCCCTTTCCGGCCGGAAAGGGGATGGGCACCTTTCCGGATTCGCCGGCAATCCAACTAACTTACGCATAGACTACGTATTCTCACCCTGACTAGCTGTATTCAGTCTAGACAGTTCCCCTAACTATCCGTGCCTAAAAACCTGGCATTAGCTATGCAGCCTAAATGGGCTGGGGAGGGTATTAGTGCGTCCTTTTGGTTTCCATATCGTGATCATCGCATTCGTTGCGCTCATTGGCTCGCCCCTAGGCGCGGCCCCTAAGAACTCACATTCGGATAGTTCCACTGACCGAGATTTTTTTGAGAACTTATCACCGACTGCTGGAAGCATTGATTTTGGGTCAGGCCCTGGGGACGGATTTGTCTATGCCTGCCAAGCCACACCCATCGAAAATGTTGAGATACCCGGATCGCCCAACCTCTGCCGTCTCAGTCTTTTCACTGCCGCCCACTGTGTGGCAACTTTGAAAAACTCGCTATCCGATGAGAAGTATATCATCCTCCCAAGGCCATCGGGCACTCTCAAAGTGCTCGCTGATGAATTTGATATTCATGTTCGCTCAAATAGCGTGTCGGGACGGGGATTAGCGCTAACTCAGCAGGAAGATTCCGCACTGGTTACTATCACCTCGGAATGCGAGAAGCTCAAGTTTATCCAAGCAGTCCCCACCGCAGAGACGTTAACTTCGAATGAAGTTAGCATTCAGAAGCGCCTGACCGCCATTGATCGGAGCGCAAACTCTGGGGGTGGTTTCCACTTAGACGGAAAATTCTTGATGACCGAGGGAAGCGACTTGCGATTTAGACTCGATGTTAAAAATCATCAAGCCATTGTGGGGGCTGACTCAGGGGGCGGAATCTTTGATAAAGATGGAAACTTAATTTGCGCCATTTCTGGGTCCTCAGTCCCAAATGGACCAGGAGACAAAAGTACATTTGACGTCACCTGTGATGGCGAAGGCATCAGGTGGGCAAAACAGATTCTGACTCGACTTAGTGGTGGAACCCCCCAACAAAGCTTAGCCTCTTCAAGTTTGCCGCCTGCTCCACTTTTCCCCGCGATGGGCGGGTCATCTGGGGTTCAATCCTTTACGCCACGAGCCTTACCATTTTCCGGAGGAGCTCTCTCAGCTGCGCCCAATCAAAATCAATCACTGCCATCAGACCTATCAGCCAATCACGGATCTTCTAAGGTACGCTACCTCGTGAATGGACAGTGGATGCCGTTTATCCCACTCGACCAAGGGCATTCCAACGTGGTTGCAATCAACGGCCAGAGAATTCCCTCAGATGCTATCGGATATAAGCTCGGTGACCAACAGAATGTGATCTGGGTCCGAAATGGTTCAAATGGCCTAGGGCCTATTGCCTCGGCACCATCTCATGGATCATTCAACAGTGGGCAGTTTGAGCCAGCACCACTACCGCCGCCGCCCGCGCCTCTTCCACCGGGGATAGGGTCGAAGCCCGCAACCAATCGAGCACCCGCCACGACGTCACCTAGCGTTCGATCGGAACAACCTGTCGCCGCAACGCCTGAGACTTTGACGGACACAGATAAGCAGGCGATCGCGCGATATGAAGGAAAGAAGTATGTCGACGGTCATCCGCGCGAACACTTCCTCGATAATATGTTTCAAGATATTCCAAGAAATGGAACCGGAAAGGTTATCCTAGCCTATTTTGGACCCAGAAGACCCGACCTAGAACAAATGGCGCAGAACTCGCTCGTCACCGTGAAAAATTATCCAGTGGGGTCACCCGAGCATGACTATGCGACTCAACGCGGTTTTGGAGCTCTCGGAATTGATGGCCTTGGCAGGAAATTAACCCGATACCAGATGGACCCCAAACAGGCGCTTCAAGGCCTGCTCAATGGGGAAGAGGTTCGTGACCTTGCACAATACAATCAGGCAAAAGGAAAACCTAAGACGACATCACCCCATCCGACCAGCGCACAACCTCGCTCCACTGCATCCGATCTCCAAAGCGCCGGGGCATCCAATGACACGCGCGTTAGCCCCCTTCAGACTCCGGGTTTTCATAGCGCCATTGGTAAGTGCCTTAATTGCCACTCGAATAACCCTGGTGTGCCCGCTGCTCTTAAAAATAGAGAAGGATTAGTCAGTCATTTAGGAGATATGAACGACCCAATGCTCAACGAAATGATGGGCCGTGCAAACTTAACGTCCGAAGAAACCCATGCGATCCAGAATTTTGTAAAAACGAAAAGAGCAAGCCGATACCAGACGACTCGTAGTTTTGCCGGAAAGAATGTCGCACCGGCCTGCTACGCCA
>Ga0105164_10000310_pt1 | contig 36292 bp, 22 predicted proteins | sample VDWuncwatermetaG_FD_89674 | JGI IMG/M metagenome (GOLD analysis project Ga0105164, IMG submission 89674) | Wastewater microbial communities from Netherlands to study Microbial Dark Matter (Phase II) - VDW unchlorinated drinking water | ecosystem: Environmental > Aquatic > Freshwater > Drinking...
AATATGACGGCCTTGGCGATTCCAATGCTATTTTTGTATGAGGTGAGCATATGGGTCTCGAGATTCAGCGGCAAAAAAAGATAAATTAAAAGGGGCTATGTTTAACCGCAGAATAGACTATTTACGCATATCGGTGACAGACAGGTGTAATTTGAGGTGCCTCTATTGCATGCCGCAGGAAGGCATCGCGCCGGTTTCACATGAAGAAATTCTATCCTTTGAAGAAATTATACGGCTTGCCAAAATATTGGTCGCTTTAGGCGTTAAAAATATCCGCTTGACCGGAGGCGAGCCCCTCATTAGAAAAGATATTGTCGGCCTGATTGAATCTTTGGCAAATATCAAAGGCATAGACGAGGTTACCTTGACGACAAACGGGATCCTGCTGGCGCAATGCGCCGCCAAACTTAAAAAGGCAGGCGTCAAGAGGATAAACATCAGCCTTGATACCTTAAAAAAGGAAAGATTCAGCGGTATAACCGGCCATGATTCTTTTAGCCAGGTAATGGAAGGCCTCACAAAGGCCGAGGAGGCGGGATTTTCTCCGATAAAGCTTAACACAGTTGTAATGAGGGGCATAAATGTTGATGAAGCGGCTGACTTTGTAAACTTCGCCTTATCCAGAAAGCTAATCTTGAGATTTATAGAATTTATGAAGGTTACGCCGTTATGGAACGAGAATTGGTTTATCCCGATAGAGGAGATTAAGGAGATCTGCCGGATAAGATTCGGGATGGAAATGGCGACGGCAATCGGGCCCGGGCCGGCGGAATATTATAAAATTGACGGAAACCCGGTAGGGTTCATAAAAACCGATGGTAATAACTGCCGGCGCTGCAACCGGTTAAGGCTCACCTCTACGGGAGAATTGAAGCTATGCCTCTACGAGCCGGAAGGGCTCTCATTAAAAGAGGCTTTAAGAAAAGGCGCCACAGACGAAGAAATTCATGATATAATAACAGCGGATATGCGGGTGAAGGAATTCATTGACTACAAAAAATGGGAGCCCGGCATGGTATACATGTCAAGCGTAGGGGGGTGAGCGGCAAGATGCGGATGAGGGACATAAGCGATAAAGCGATAACCGAAAGGGAAGCCGTTGTTGAAGGCGCCCTCTCCCTTAAGCCAAGTGTGATAAAATTAATAAAGGCAAAAAGGGTGCCCAAAGGCGATTGTCTCGCCGCGGCGGAAATCGCGGGCATTCTTGGGGCAAAAAAGGCCTCCCAGATAATACCCCTCTGCCATCCTATCCCAATAGATTTTGTAGGTATAGAGTTCGTATTGGGGCATAGAAAAATACGTATAAAGACGCGCGTGAAAACAAAGGCCAAGACCGGAGTTGAGATGGAGGCGCTTGCCGCTACGGTTGTGGCGGCGCTCACAATTTACGATATGTGCAAACCCCTTGATAAAAATATAGTGATTTCGGATATAAAACTCTTAAGGAAAAGCGGCGGCAAAAGCGGATTATATGTCAGGTAAAATAGCAGCGGTATCAATTTCAGAGCATAAGGGCATGAAAAAAAAGAATGTTTCTTCTATTCAGTTAAAAGAGGACTTTGGTATTATCGGCGATGCACACGCGGGTGATGGCAAGAGGCAGGTTAGCTTATTGGCAAAAGAGTCCATAGATAAGATGAAGGCCAAAGGGCTCAAGGTAGGCCCTGGCGATTTTGCCGAGAATATCACTACGCAGGGTTTAGATTTATTGAGTTTGACAGTCGGGGACAAATTAAAAATCGGGCAAGATGTGTTGCTTGAACTTTCCCAGTTTGGTAAAGAATGCCATACGAGGTGTAATATATATTATCAGGCAGGGGACTGCGTTATGCCTAAAGAAGGCGTGTTCGCTAAAGTTATAAAAGGGGGCATTATTGAACCAAAGGATAAAATATCGGTGATAAAAAATGTATAAAGTCGCGGTTTTAACTATCAGCGATAAATGCTCTAAAGGCCAAAGGGAGGATAAGAGCGGTAAGATCATCCAGGAACTGATCAAGCTCCTTCCGGGCGAGGTTATTAGCTATGAAATTATACCTGATGAGCCGGAGATGATCAAAGAAAGGATTGTTTATTATTGCGATACCCTAAAAGCGGATCTTGTCCTGACAGGCGGGGGGACGGGGTTTACGGCCAGGGATTTTACGCCCGAGGCGACAAAAGAGGTTATAGAGAAGGAAGTCCCCGGGATACCTGAGGCGATGCGCGTAGAATGCCTTAAATTTACAAAAAGGGCCATGCTTTCCAGGGCGGTTGCCGGCATAAGGAAAAAGACGCTGATAATTAACCTTCCCGGAAGCTCCAAAGGGGCGAAGGAATCGCTGGGGGCGATTTTAGAAGGCCTTCCCCACGGCCTGGATATGTTGGCTGAAAAGGAACATTGATATTATATGGTTTTAGCGAATTTGTTTTTGGCCTTTTTAAGGATTGGGTTGTTTGCCATAGGCGGCGCCTACTCTTTCCTGCCCCTTATAGAAAAAGAGGTTGTTGAAAGGTATCATTGGCTTACCAAAGAGGAATTTTTAGATGTGTTAGGCGGGGTTCAGGTATTTCCGGGCGCTATTTCTATTAAATACGCTACTTACACAGGGTATAAGATAGGGGGTGTCTGGGGCGCGATACTCGCGAATTTGGGAAATTCATTTGCGCCTGTGATTTTAGTTATCTTCGCCTCAACCTGGTATGCCAAGTACAAAAACCAGCCGCATATCAATAGCGCGTTTAATACAATTCAACTGGCCGTATTCGCGATGATAATTGCCGTAGCGTTCAAACTTATGGATGCCGGGCAGTTAATCCAGCCCAAAAACTTATTTATAGTTATAATTTTCTTTATTCTCTTTCTTTATACAAAAATTCATCCCGCGCTGATCATCATCTGCGCCGGCATGATAGGTTTTTTCTTGAAATAGTCCGGATATTATTATAATCTAATATTGTGGAAACGACTAAACCGACAACAAATTTTATACGCGAGATTATTGATAATAATTTGGCCGCGGGCAAGCACGGCGGCCGCGTTCACACCCGTTTTCCGCCGGAGCCCAACGGGTATCTTCATATCGGGCACGCCAAGGCGATAGCCTTGAGTTTCGGCATCGCGCGCGATTATAACGGGCTTTGCAATCTTAGGTTTGATGATACCAATCCTGAGACCGAAGACGTGGAATATGTAAATTCCATTATGGAAGACGTGCGGTGGCTGGGGTTTGACTGGCAGGACCGGCTGTATTACGCCTCGGATTATTTTGAAAAATTATACGGATATGCCCTCCAGATGATTAAGAAGGGCAGGGCCTTTGTCTGCGATCAGTCGCTGGATGAAATGCGCAAGTGCCGCGGGACCATAACAGAGCCCGGCAAGGAAAGCCCTTTCAGGAACCGCTCGATAGAGGAGAATCTGGATTTATTTGGCAGGATGAGGGCGGGGGAGTTTGAAGACGGCTCAAAGGTCTTGAGGGGCAGGATTGATATGGCCCACCCCAATTTACTTATGCGCGACCCCGTATTTTACCGCATAAGAAAAATCCCACATCACAGGACAGCCGATAAGTGGCGCATATACCCGACCTATGATTTTACCCATTGTATCTGTGATTCTATAGAAAATATTACGCACTCCATCTGCACCCTTGAATTTGAGGTGCACCGCCTTTTATACGACTGGATTTTAGATGAACTTGGCGTGCATCACCCCCAACAGATTGAATTTGCCCGCCTTAATTTAAGCCATACTATTTTAAGCAAGCGCAAACTCCTTGAGCTTGTGGAGAAAAAGTATGTGAGCGGATGGGATGACCCGCGCATGCCCACCATATCGGGGCTAAGGCGCCGCGGCTATACGCCGAAGGCCATCAGGGAATTTTGCGAGCGTATAGGGGTGGCAAAGATGGACAGTATTATTGACCTGGTGGTGCTTGAAAATTGCATTCGCGAGGAATTAAATAAGTCCGCGCCGCGCGTAATGGGGGTGCTGCGGCCGGTTAAGGTTATCATTGATAATTATCCCGAAGACAAGACAGAGGAGTTTGACGCTGTTAATAATCCCGAAGACCCGTCTATGGGGACAAGGAAGGTCCCTTTCTCAAGGGAGCTCTATATAGAAGAAGGAGATTTTCGCCTGGAAGCGCCTAAGCAATTTTTCCGGCTTGCGCCGGGGCGCGAGGTGCGGCTGCGTTACGCCTATTTTATTAAATGTGTCAGCGTCTCTAAGGATGAAAAAACAGGCAGGATAAAAGAGATACACTGCGCCTACGATCCCGCGACACGCGGCGGCGACGCCCCTGACGGCCGCAAGGTAAAGGGGACAATTCACTGGGTATCCTGCCGCCACGCCATAGAGGCCGAGGCGCGTTTATATGAGACGCTTTTTACAAAACGGGATCCTGATGATATGCCCGAGGGGGCCGAATTTACTGTGAATTTAAATCCGGATTCCCTGTTAATTCTACCGTCTTGTCGCGTTGAGCCCAGCCTCAAAAATGCGGCGCCAGGGGCCCGTTACCAGTTTGAAAGATTAGGGTATTTCTCGGTTGATAGCATCGATACATCCGGCGGGAAACCTGTTTTTAACCGCATTGTTACCCTGAGAGACACCTGGGCCAAAATCGAGTCAAAGACAAAATAAAATAATCGCCAAATGGAAATCCTCAGAGCCTTTCGTTATCGGAATTACCGCCTTTTCTTCGCGGGCCAGTTCATTTCTCTGACCGGCATATGGATGCAGACAGTCGCGGTAAGTTGGCTGGTTTACCGCCTTACTAAATCGGCGTTTCTGCTGGGGGCAGTCGCCTTTGCCGGACAAATTCCTATATTTATTTTAACCCCCTTTGCCGGTGTCGCTGCGGATAATTTTAACCGCCGGCGTATATTAATTATTACCCAGATCCTTGCGATGATACAGGCATTTATCTTGGCGATGCTGTCGATTAGAGGAGTTGTGGCAGTGTGGCATGTCGTTTATCTTTCCATATTTCTTGGTTTAATAAACGCCTTTGATATACCCACAAGGCAGTCGTTTGTGGTAGAAATGGTAGGGGATAAAAAAGACCTGGGCAATGCCATTGCCCTGAATTCATTTATGTTTAACGGCTCCAGATTGATAGGGCCTTCTTTAGCGGGGATACTAATTGCCGTCGCAGGGGAGGGGATCTGTTTTTTAATCAACGCCTTAACTTTTTTTGCGGTTATCTTTGCCTTATTGGCAATTAGGCTTGAGCCGAGAACAATACCGCGCAGGAACGGCAATATTTTACATGGCTTAAAGGAAGGGATTGTTTATACGTTTGGTTTTGCGCATATGCGCTATATTTTACTGCTTACTGTGTTGACCAGCGTAGTCGGGATGTCTTACGTGATTATAATGCCGATTTTCGCCAAGGATATCCTGCGCGGAGGTGCTCATACATTGGGCTTTCTTATGGGCGCCGCCGGCTTAGGCGCCCTGGCCGGCGCCATTTATCTTGCTTCGCGCAAGGGTATAGAGGGGTTAGAGAAAATTATCCCCATGTCGACAATTATATTTGGCTTGGGGCTTATTGCCTTTTCTTTTTCTAATATTTTATGGCTCTCCTTGATATTGATATTATTTGCCGGATTCGGGATAATGGTTCAGACGGTCGCGAGCAATACAGTTCTTCAAAGTTTGACAGATGACGACAAGCGAGGCAGGGTAATGAGTCTTTACGTGATGGCCTTTATGGGCATGACGCCGTTCGGAAGCTTGCTGGCCGGCATCCTGGCCAGCAAGGTCGGCGCGCCGCACGCGCTTCTGATAAGCGGTATTGCTTGTATTTTAGGCACTATTTTTTTATCAAGAAGGATATTTCTGCAGCGGTAATTATTATTTTATGTTTCATTATATGGAGGCTGCGACGGCATGCCTCTCAATGGTTGAACCAACCTCTGCTGGTTGAGCGATTAGTCTGGACTCCTCCTGCCTCTGCCGTGCTGCAAGATAACTGTTATAGAGACGCAGCTGCACAGCAGCAGTCAACCGGGATTCAAATACCCTGCTGGCGCGGATCGCTGTGGCCTGATACCTAGCAAGGTTTTGTAAAAAGGTTATTGTATTTTGATCAGGCGCCAGACGGGAAAATAATTTTCTGTAAAGTGCGTTAAAGGCCTCCGCGACTATATGATTGGCTTCCGGATCGTACCCCTTTTGTCTAGTTACAGGATTAACATAGTCTTTTCGTAACATAGGGATATCATCCGTTGAAACCGCAATGTCAGGCCTTAAGGTGCTTCCCATCCCTAACCGTATTTCTTCCAAGCCAATGATATCCCGCGGTGCGTCAAGTATGCCTGCATTATAAGGGGTGGTTATGACAATACAGCCGCACGCCTTGCCGTCCACTTCGGTAAGGCCGGCGGCCTCTGTATTTGGATCCGAGTCTAATACGAGTATGTCAGCCGCTGATAAGAGGTCCTGTTGTTCATCTTGGTTAAAGTGGTCAATAAAAAGCAAATTGCCTTTTATCGGCTTTCCGTCCGCCTTCATAGCTTTTATCCGTTCACGCAAGTCAGCAATTTTTAACCCGATAGCCACGCTTTCTCCCTCGGATTGTATATTCATGCAAAAGCAGAAATCAAACCCCAACTCAAGCACGCTAATAATATTTTCATCAGTAAGCGCCCGTTGTAGTCCGGCTTTCTCGCTCACGCCTCTGCCTGAGAATACCATAAGAGGCCTATCAGGATCAAAGGTAATGCCTTGTATGACCTTTTCGCGTTTTGCCTTCCTCTTTGTCTCATAAACCTGTTCCCATGTGGGATGCTCAACGTCTACGCCAGGATATATTGTTGTCATAATTGCTCTAAATTTTCGCGCAGTTAGTTGCCGTAAATCTCCGTTTGTAACAGCCTGGAGCAAAAACCCCATTTGTTTTAAAGCCAACCACCACTGGTCAAATTTAGAAACATATTTAACCTGTTCATTTGCAACCCCCTGTATTCTGCCTTCGCTGACACGTATAATCATAGACGCAATGTCTCCTACTTCCCCATGTCGATTTAAATGCTTACCCAGATCCGCAAGTTCCCGGGGGATGCCTAATACAGGCAAGGTCTCACCAACAAACCAGCCCCATTCATATTCCTGCCGGTTGGGGATAGTGTGAGTGCTAAAGACATACAGCGCGCTGGCCCGGCTATATAAAAGATGCTCAGGCCCAACGATGACAGGCTCAATCATGTTGTCAACAGTAATGGACTTGCCAAGCGCGGCCAATAGGCCCATCTTATGGTAAATAGCCGCAAGCCCTGCCTGGCTGTCGTGAACGTGCACTATAGACGGTTTCCACGCCTTAGGTTTTTCTTTTCTATCTTTCTCATCCAGCCTCGCCTTCAGCTCATCCGAAGCCTTTGCGAAAAATACAGAAAATTCTTCCCAGGGGCATTCGTTATTGTCAGTTTCATAATTATAAGCAAGCTTAGTATAATAGCCTTCTTTGTCTTGGATAAGATAAGCTTCCATCTCCTCTCCATCCACTACAACTTTCCCTTTGTAACAAACGGCAGTTACCCGCTTTTCCTGCTTGTCATATTTCCCACAGACTGTTACCTCGAATTGGTCAATTTCTTCTATGTCGGTTATGGGGGTCGGCAAAGAAGCTAGGCACCCCTCGTTGTTTTGAACAAGCGCATGATTTTCGCCAAACCGAAAGCTATACCACGGTTCGATCGTGCGCATTTTCGCCCCGTATTTAATCAGAAAATCGCAGTGCATCGGAATATCGTTAAATTGGCGGACGCGTCCAAGGCCTCCTATAGGATCCCAAATTTCGGATGCGATATCATATACAACACGGCCTTCCATGAGTGGCGCGCATTCTGTAAGCCATGCATCTGGTACATTAGCCTCGAGCATTAACAAAATCAAATCCACGACAAGCGAATCACTGCGCAATAAATGGTTTGTTTGTTCTTGCGCATTGAGAAATTTTACAAGCCTGTCCTGTTCGTCCTTTTCAAGAAAATCCACAGCGGCCAGGATAGGATATCGGCTCTCAAGCGGCGCCATGGAGTGTTTTTGAGCGAAACTTTCGCATGAACTTAAAAACGCTAATAGAGGTTCCGTGTTAATCTCCGGTTGTTCAAGCAACCTTTTCAAAATATCCCGTAGGGCATACGGCGCTGGTTTTTCCATATCCATGAAACGCCCTACCTCTTGCATGTCAATTTCTTGAGGTTTTTCAGCGGCCGCCCTCGGCCGGAGGACAGATGTCAGAATTGCCGCCCCGGTTTCTAATTGAGGCAGCCCGAGTCCGCCGCCAGAACCACCAAGGACAAATCCGGCTGCCTCAATCTCAACAAGAAGATTTTCGCGGCATACATCAGCCTTTACGTAAACGCACGGTACGCCCGGACAGCGCCGCTCGACTTCTTTTTTGACAGTTTCAAAATCTGTCGGATTTTTTATATAGACCGTAAGCTGGGCAGCGTTTTTTAAACTGGCGCCTGCCTGATTAAAAACCCTCTCAATATTATTAATAGTTTCCACGGTCTGTCTTTTCACATTTCCTATATGAACTGTTGTTGGGCCGATGATAGAAGCAGTTCCTGACACATATATTATCTTGTGCTCGCTGAATACAACCGCGATACCACGGCAAAACAGGGGCGCTGTTTCACCGACCATCCCGTTCTTCTCCGGCTGGTAAGCAAATGCGGAAATCTGCCGAGGGTTTTCCAAGAATTGCAACTTTACACCTTCGGCAGGCATAAGGGCGACACAACCCATAACGAATGAATCCGTTTCTGTGCCGATTCCCGTTGAAGCAGGAGGGAAGATCGAAGATGTTGTTATTACATTTCCATCCGGGCCTATAAGGACAAAACCATTTCCAAATCTTATAGGTTCACCGCCCTGGCCCGGCCTATACACGCCTCCCCTTGCGCGGTTCAATTTATTGTATCTCTCCTGGCCATCCGGGTCCTTGCCGTATATATCGCGTTGGTACAGCCACGTGCGCAGGACATTCTCGTATTTAAAACCCTCGCTTTCAAGCAGGGCCTTCATTTTCAGGAAACAATCCCGTGCCTGCTCATAGGTATCAGTAAGGTTGGCATTCGGTACAACGCCGCCTAGGTGAGCCCATTTCATGTTGCCTGTGCGCACGAGCGTCATATATTCATTGCATCGTTTTACTTCTACGTCTTTCCCGCCGATAGCAAGAAGCTGTATGGATAGACGGTCGCCGTTTAATGGCCCCTGCTGGATAAAATCCGTCGCCGGGATCACCCCGCCGTAAAATTCAGAAAGGATCCTCTTAATTGTTTCGACCTCTGAGACATCGTACACATAAATGGTCTGTTTTACTACTCTTCCTCGATCGACCCCTGAAAAAAGAATCGCCCTTTCAATGTCTCTGAGTAAATTCCTTGTCTGTTCTTCAACAGTTGTCCCTTCCGCGCTCGGCGCTGTTATTAAAATCTGCGAATGATTACCAAGATTGATCTTGCTGACCTGCGCCACCCCCGCAGTTTTTTCCGCGCTCGCCCTCGGCCGCAGGACTGAAGAAGCAGAGATTTTGTGCGCTATTTCTTCCTGTCTATGCATGCGGCCCGGAATGTGTCGGGGCTGCGTGGCCGCGGAGACCGCTGGCCGTGTTTCCTCGCCGCCGGCTGCTACAGCGCCCCGCTTAAGATATTCTATGCCGTCCAAAGCCGACCGGGCCTGGACATCATTTGGATTTTTATCCAGAATTTGAAGCAGGTCCTCCCGCGCCTCATCATATTGTTTAAGATTAATCCTGGAGAGTGCCCTCATCCTGCGCGCAAAATGATCATTCGGGTCGATCGCGAGGGCCCTGCCGGCATATTCAACAGATTGCGGGAAATTCTTTAATTCTAAACAAACCTTGGCAAGGTTTCCGAGGGTATAGCCGTTGTTTGGGTCTAATTCCAGCGCCTGCAGAAGGAGCTGCTCAGCATCGGTAAATTTTCTGTTTCGTATCAGGGCCTCTGCCTGTCTGTTGAGTTCCTGGATTTTCGCGAGGTCTATGGTTGGTTTAGGGGCAGCAACAGTAGGAGTAGGAGAAGATTCGGGAGCAGTGGGGAGTTTGGGTTTTGTAGCACGCGTCGGTCTTTTAAGCCGTGGCGAAGGTTGCTGGGATACATCCTGTGTAAACAATGAGTTATCACCCAAAACAAGCCTAATAAACGGCCTCGTGTCCGGGGAGGGGACTATGCCCTTTTCCCATTGCGTGACGGTATTCCTCTTGGCGTCGAGCGATGCGGTATCAAATTTTAGGCCTGCTGATTCTAACCTAACAGCCAGCTCTTCCTGTGACCATCCGTGACGCAATCTTCCAAGAGAAAGTTTTTGTTTATCAGGCAGGGCACTTGAGACCTCCTTCCACGGTCGCCCCTCTACAATGAGAATGGGGTCAACCTGCAATACCTTTGCTATCGCGTATAAATTCCTCGGATGGGGAACAGAGTTAGAGTGTGTTATATGACTGAAGGTTCCGCTTGGTAATCCCGATTCTCTCCGGACCACATTCGGATTTTTAAATCCCCTTTCTTCTATTATCGCGAAAATCCTGTCGCCTATAGTCATTTGCGGATCTGAAAGGCGCTGCATGAGCTCTTCGCTTAAGGGCTGTATTTCATAGCCCAGGTCATCATTTGCAATTCTGTCTATTGCTGCCCGCGGGCGTAGGATGGAGGAGAGTAGCTGCCGTTCCAGCATAGCGGGATAATTTTCGGCGAGGGCCGCCGCTTTTTGATAAAATTCAAGTATTACGCCGCCGCGTCCTTTTGCCGCATGCTCCAATTTTTTGGCCAGGCGGCCCGGTTTTTCTTTTCCTTTGTAGGGGCTTTCTTCAAAAATCGCCCTTAGTAATTCAAGCGCCTGCTGTGTATCCGGATCCGCTTCACTCCGGATTCTATCAAATTTTTTGTTGGTCAATAAATCCTGCGCGGTTTGCTGCACCGGGGACAAATGGGTAAGCCGTTGTAGTTCCGCAAATTTTCCGGATAACCGGGCGCTGGCCGCCTCAAGCTGACCTTTTAACGCGGCATCTTTTGCCGGATCCAGCTTTGCGAGTGCCGCCTCCGCCTTAGCCGTAGCGGCTTGAACAGAAGCGCCGTCGTCCCGCGTAGCCAATTCAGTTGAGTCGCTTATTTCCTGCAAGGCGTCCTGCGCGTCCCGGATATTTTGCCCATGCACCGCTAAATCCCGCTGTTTTTTCTGCTCCTCGGCTTGGTCCCAGGCGATCTTAAATGTGCAGTAAGTCGGCCTTGGTCTGGCATCCACATGCTGAGCTACCCATTGCCTGACAAACGGCTCAACCGCAGGCAGTGTTGCAGGCGGGAATAAGTCGGGATGCCTGCCGATATCTCTCATTATGTCCCTGGCAGCAAATTCCGCTTTTGCTCTCAGGGCCTCTTTATCAACTGCCGGCTCGGCGGAAACATCGGCCGCGGCGTCGTTTTCAACTTGCGTCCCGATAGGATCCGTCAGGCCTTCAATGGCAACTTCCTGAAACCATTCTTGATCTAAAACAAACGCCCTTGTCACATATTCCATGGCGAATCGCTGGCACCTAAACGTGGTAATGCATATGCTCCTGTGTAGAACGGGTATGCTTACACCTTTTGCTTCTCTTAGCTGTGTGAAGCGTTTTTTAAAATATAGGTTTATAAATTGCATGATGTCACGCGCTAATTCCGGAGTGTAACTTCTGGAAAGCCCCTGCTGTATAAATAAAGGCAGATTGCGCGCCACTCTATAAATCGGATGAACGGCCTCTGTGCTAAGCGCCGTTTTTGCGATGCTGCGCGCGATTTTTCTTTTTTGGGCCGCTTCCGCTTCGTCCTCAGCGCTGGGCGGTGAGTAAACCTCTTTTTCCAGATAAGCGGCCAGGTCCTGATTTCCGGGCATACCCTGCATTACCAGGGTCATTACCTCATCCCATAAATCCTGGTCATTGGGCGCCACAGGCCTGTACGTGGCGACCTTACCTTCCTCTGATACTGTTCCTATCCAAATCTCAGGAGAGCCGGGGAGCATTTTTTGTAACAGGTGCCAATCTTCGACATAAGCGGCAAACTGCTCGAAATTCGCGAACCTTGTCAATGTCGGCACAAAAAGCACGATTTTACAGCCCGGCCTGTACCACTGCGCTATGCTGGCGTAATCCTGGTATACCGCCAGGTCTTCAAGCGGTGTAACGCTGCCTGCCCCGCTGATGACTTCTACTGGCTGATTTTTGGCATCCAGCAGCATCAGGCCGATGAAATAAGCGGGGGAGGTTTCTATGGTTTCGGTAGAAGTGTACGCGCTAGCCTTTTCTTTGACCTGCCTGCTAAAAACAGAATCCCATTCAATAGAATAAGTTAGTGTCGCGAGCCGGTGGGTTTCTACAATAACATCAATTAATGCCTCCGCGCTGTCAGCGGCCTGTAGTTTCTGCCGCAGCAGCTCCAGCTGTTTTAAAAAGGTGAAACGGCAGGCGTCGTAATATATTTCAGCCAGGATTTCTCTGGAGATATCCTGCGGCATGAAGGAAAGGCTGTTTGTGCGCGCCGCCTCGGACATATTCCAGCCAAAATATTGCGAGATAAATTTCCAATTTTCCAAATCTACCTGGGATAATCCTGCCTTGGTGACCCTCAAAATTGCCTGCAGGCGTGGCCAGGGAGCCGCCGCGGCGACAACTTTATCAAATTCTTCGGACACCAGCTCAGCGGGCGCCTTGTTGTGTTGCAGGCTGTGCTCTATTTTTCTTTTTGCGTTGTAAAGCGTATGGCAGAAAAATAGGTAATTTTTATAAGATTCAGAGAAATACCCCAGAATGGCCCCGGCTTCACCGGGATGCTGTTGTTTTGCCGACTCAACGCGCCCCGCGCAGGGCTCCAGCATTGTCTGCGTTAGTCCGATAGTTTCCGCGGCCCATTTTCTCTGATTTTCGACAGTATTAGTAATTACGATTTCCGTTTCGTTTTGCCGCAGGCGTTTTTCCAGTTTGACGGCAGTGCGGTTTTCTTTTTCTAAAAGTTCTGTAACCTCATCGCGGGATAAAGTAGCTTTATAGCGTTTGGTCTTTCGAACAGGACTATTGGCGGCAAATGTATGCGGGTGGGGTATGACAGGCATCTGTCTTGCCCCTTTGTATGACGTTTTAAACTGCATTACAGTAAAACCGGGCTTCAGATCCGCTGCGTCAAACCATACTGTAAATTCATCTCTGGTCTCGGTGTCCTGTGTTATGCGGCAGCCGTTGCGTAAAGTGGCGCCTTTTTGGGCTTGCCGATTTAAGGCCTGTAGGTCTGATTTCAGCTCCTGTACAGCGCGTTTTGCGGCGGGCGTTTTATCCGTGGGGGACGCAGCAGGCTCATGTAATTCAGCCGGTTGCCCGCTATCCACTTCCGACTCTGCCTCCGGCACAGAAGCGGCCGTTTCTTCAGGCACCTCCGCAACAGGTTCCGCAATTTTTCTTTTAGCGACTCTAAGCGGTTTTATCTGTCTGGGTATGGCTATTGTTTCAATAGAGCTGGCATAACCTCTATCTATTGCGGCCTGTATATTGTTTAACAGGCCTGCAATATTCACAGCGCCGATCTGGACTATGGCGCTTCTTGTGAAATACAGCGTGCCGGTATCCTGGCTGTACCAGAAACGCCGGCCAGCCAGCATTTCATCACCAACAAGATAAATATCTCCTTTAAAACTGTTTTTTATCGTCGCGGCGAGCTGGCCTCTTTCCTGAGGCGGCATTTTTGTCTTGAGTATAGCGGGCAGGGAGTCGGATTTTACAGAGCCCTTGGCCTTAAGTGTCGTGTCCCAGTTAGGGGTGGCGTAGCTAAGCAGCTCCTCTTCGTTCGGTGCCGGCCTTGCATTTTTTACCCGCGCACTTTCACCATATGCCTGTGCGCGTAGGGAGGTGGAAAAGTTCTCTTTCGCAAAGGCAAACCCTGAACCAAAACACAAAAAAATACCTACCGCGCTAAGCGCAATAGATTTTTTAATTATTCTGCTACGCAAACCTAATAGAATCGCTGGTTTTGCTTCGCAGGAATATTCTCCATTAGAATAATTCCTCCGAAGCCCGACCGGTGGGACCACATATTGAAGGGCGGAGGAGAATAGGTTTTGCAAACCGTTTATATTATGACGAAAAAAAATTTTTATCTTCATAAAATTAGTATGATAAAAAAACAATTACCGCCACATAGTATACCATATAATAATTATATGTCAAATAAAATTAGCTACATTTTTTATTTCTTAACAAAGCCCTGTATACAGCAGGGGCAAAAATTCTTCTTGCAATTAAAACAGAGTTGTTTTAAAATTAACCCACAAGGATTTACGGGGGGAGATTATGAAAAAAATATTGGCGGGATGTTTATTTGTTTATTTTTTTGTTTTTTTACCTCTTGGTTATGCCTATGAACGCGTAAACCCAGGAGGGCCCATGCCTATCAGGAATCAGATGCCCATGTATCTGTTCTGGTATTTTTTCCCGCAGGAAAAGGCGCAGGTCGCGGAGCAAAAAAAATTCGCGGCCGTTTTTGATTATACCGTTTCAAATATTGTTGTGGATAAGGTTACGACGCCGTCGGAAGAATATATTGTGAGGATGGACATGGAGGTAAACAGGTATAACCTTAACCTGAAATACGGCGCGCTGGAAAAACTCGAAGTGGGCCTGGAGGTCCCGTATCTTGTAATGTCAAAAGGCTACCTCGATAGCTTTGTTGAAAATTTTGAGGATGCCGTAGGCGCTACGGCGGTGGGCGCGAGGAAACGGACAGGAAAATATAGGTTTAATTATGAGGTAATACACAACGATAAAAAATTGATTAACACCCAGGAGCCGCCCGACGGTATAGGCGATATAGCGCTTTCAACTAAATATATGATAATAGATGAAATGGCGGCCTCCCCGAGGGTTTCCGTAAGGGGGGCGCTTAAATTTCCGACCGCCTCAAAAAGTGAATATCTCGGCAGCGGGAAGTTTGATTACGGGGCGGGGCTTTTATTGGATAAATCTTTTAACAGGTTATTTACGTATTTTAACCTTAACGCGGTCTTTATTAATAAACCGGACTTTTTAAAGGAGATGGGTATAAAAAATTATATAATCTCCGGGATGCTGGGCCTTGAATATTGTTTTACGGAAAGATTTTCCACCATCCTGCAGGGCACGTTACATTCAACGCCGTATCCTCCAACAGGCACTGATCCGCTAGAGAACCCGGGTGGGGAAGCGGCCCTGGGCCTGAATTATCAATTTACCGCAAATTCAAATTGGCATATCGCGGTCGTTGAGAATGTATACGCGGACTCAACCCCGGACGTTACATTTCAGCTGGGGGGAAAAGTAAAATTTTAGAAATACATAAAAAGGAGATGTTTGGCATGAGAAAATTATTTGGAATTGCGATATTGATTATTTTGGGGGCTGCGGCCGGCATCGCCGCTGTTGTCAGGCCCGGCGAGATAAAGATCCCGTCGGAATATGGCAGGATAACCGAGAGATTTGCCGGCGGGGGCGATAAATTGGTAATACATGTTCAGGATGCCCACACAAATTATGAGGCGCAGAAAAACGCCGCCGGCATGCTTGAAGATCTGATAAATAAATACGGCTTATACCTTATTTTAGTGGAAGGCGGCTCAAGGGACGTTTCCTTAAATTACTATAGAGAGCAGTACCCTTTGGAAGAGCGCAAAAAGATGGCCGAGGAATCATTAAAAAAGGGGGAGATCGCCGGCGAAGAGTACCTTAATATTGCATCCGACTATCCTATAAAACTCCAGGGCATAGAGGACAGGGCGCTTTACGACCAGAATATGGAGGCCTATTTAGAAATTGACAAGCAAAAAGATAACGCTATTTTATTTACCAAACTTTTGTCAGGGGTTGTTTCAAATCTGAAGAACAAACTTTACAATCAGGCGTTAAGCGAGCTGGACAAAAAAAGAATAGGGTTCAAAGAGGAAAAGGTGACGCTTAATGAGTATGTTCAGTATCTGAATGAATTAGCAGGGCCGCCGTCAGCCGTTGATAAAAACTGGTTTGCCAGGCTATGGGAAAAGATCCGGATTTTCCTTTCTAAAATAGGGCTTATAAAATATACGCCCCCGGCAAAGATAGCCCTTTCGCTTTATCCGAATTATCAAGCCCTTGTGAATTCGATTGGACTTGAGAAGGCCATCGATTTTGCCGTGGTTGAGAAGGAAAGGGCGGAAGTCATTGAGCTCCTCAGTAAAAGGATTGACCAGGCTAGTTTAAATGAGCTTCTGACAAAGAGCGTGGAATTTAAATCCGGGAAGTTGAGCCAGGGCCAATACCATAATTATTTAAAGGATATGATGGCAAAGGCCAAGCTGGATATGAAACAATACCCAAACCTTGAAAAATATATCAGGTATATCACGAGCTACGAAAAGATAGATTCCGCGGAGTTGTTTAAAGAGCTGAAAGCTATCGAGGACATGATATCCCAGGCCCTTGCCGCTAACGATGATCAGAGGCGGCTTTTGCGCATAGAGAAAAATCTGGAGTTGTTGGCAGAATTTATGAATCTGAAGCTTGCCCCTGACGATTTTGATTATTACCAGAAGAACGAAGGCGATTTTGATGTTTCAGCCTGGGCAATATTTTTGAACGATCAATTATCAAAATATAAATTAACTCAGAGAATACCGGAGAATACAAAGATTATAGCGGCAATCACCCCAAGCCTGAAAAGTTTTTATACAATCGCCAGAAAAAGGGACGAGGTCTTCCTGAATAACACCAAGAAATATATGGACGCGGAGGGCGTAAATATAGCGGTGTTGATAGCGGGCGGGTTTCATACACCGTCCCTTATGAAGCTTTTCAGAGATAATAAGATATCATATGTGGTTGTCGCCCCCAAGGTTGTCAAGCCCACCGACGAGAAATTATATCATAAGATACTCACAGAGGGCTGGGCGCCCGCAGGAGGCGCAGCGCCTGCGGTGGGAGCAGCCGCGGAGAAAAAATAAGGGAAATTTGTCCCTCGCCACTGCTTATGCGAAACAAGAGTGGCTCGGGATTAAATTTACTTCGTAAATTTAGCGCGGGTGGTGAAACTGGCAGACACGGCAGTTTGAGGGGCTGCTGGGAGCGATCCCTTGCAGGTTCAAATCCTGTCCCGCGCACCAAATTGGCAATTCGGCCCCATCGTCTAGCCTGGTCTAGGACATGTGGTTCTCAACCACAAGACACCGATTCAAATTCGGTTGGGGCTATTAGTTTTTGCTTTTTATTGCCGCGCCGCCTCTTAATGCCCAGAGAGAATCCTCTGAAAATGTTCCCAGAAAGACTATGACACGTTATACCGATCAAACAATAACACAAGACCTGCTCCCGGAGTATCTTGACATAAATGATGAATTCAAGTCGGCATTTGATCTTATGGAGTATACAAAGGAGTGCCTTTTTATCACAGGTAAGGCGGGCACCGGCAAATCGACCCTTCTAAAATATTTCAAGGTAAATACCGGCAAAAAGATAATAGTGTTGGCCCCGACAGGTGTCGCGGCGATTAATGTAGGCGGCCAGACAATACACTCCTTCTTCAGGTTGCCCCCAAAGATCATCCGCAAGGATACCATAAAGCTCCTTAAGGACAGGAGCCTGGTCGAGAACCTCGACATGGTAATAATAGATGAGGCATCAATGGTCCGCGCGGACATCATGGACGGGATTGACTATGCGCTGCGCTTAAACCGCGGCAGGATGAAGATACCTTTTGGCGGGGTCCAGATGGTATTTTTTGGGGATCTTTTCCAGTTGTCTCCCGTGGTAGAAAATGAAGCAAGGCAGCTGCTTGAAGAGCTGTATTCAAGCCCGTATTTTTTCAGCGCTAAAGTGTTTGACGAATGCCATATCAGGTCCATCGAGTTGTCGACTATATACAGGCAAAAAGACAGTTCGTTTATGGAACTCTTGAACAGGATCAGGAATAAAGAATATACCGAAAACGACCTGGATATATTAAATGAGAGGGTCCAGAAAGATGCCGAGGCCCCTAAGCAATATTCTACGGTGGTCCTGACAACGACCAACAGCCTGGCAAACGCGATAAATCAGGACCGCTTATCAAAACTTCCCGGCAGGGAGATTGTATATGAGGCAAAGGCAACCGGGAAATTCGAAGAATCGTCATATCCGACCGATACATCCTTAAGGCTCAAAAAGGGCGCCCAGGTAATACTGATAAAAAATGATCCTGACAAAAAATGGGTGAACGGCACGCTTGCGAAGGTCGCCGCCCTGTCGAAAGATTCGGTGGTTGTGGATATTAACGGGTGCGCATGCGATGTCCCTGTCGTCAAATGGCAGAAGATCGAGTATAGTTACAATGAGGATGAAGACAAAATAGAAGACGAGGTCGTGGGCGCCTTCGCGCAATATCCGATAAAGCTGGCCTGGGCCATAACTATCCATAAGAGCCAGGGCCAGACTTTTGACAAGGTCATTATCGACCTGGGCCGCGGTGCGTTCACTCACGGCCAATTGTATGTCGCGCTGAGCAGGTGCACCTGTCTGGATGGCATAAGGCTTAAGCGGCCGGTGATGCCAAGTGACATCATATTTGATGAGCGTATCTATGAGTTCAAGGATCGTTTCGCAAGTTTAATATAATATGATATCGATAAAGAATTTAACTAAACAATATGGCGGCCGGGAGTTATTCTCGGACATCAGCTTTGATGTCCTCTCGGGCGAACGGGTGGGCCTCGTGGGCCGTAACGGCCACGGTAAAACCACGCTATTTCGGATGATAACCGGCGAAGAACGGCCCGATGACGGCAAGATTTTTAAGCCCAACAAATATTCCATAGGATATCTGGAACAGCACCTTAACTTTACCAAGCCTACCGTATTGGATGAAGGTTGCGAGGGGCTGGGCCCGGAAGATCTGGCCGGCGAATGGAAGGTGGAGAAGACACTCTCGGGACTTGGTTTTGGCAAAGAGGACTTCAGCCGTAGCCCTTCGGAATTTTCAGGGGGTTTTCAGATGCGTATAGCCCTGGCCAAGGTCCTGGTCTCCGAGCCCAACATGCTCCTTCTGGATGAGCCTACAAACTTCCTTGATATCGTCTCTATCCGATGGCTTGAGAAGTTTCTGCGGTCATGGAGAGGGGAACTCATCGTGATCAGCCATGACAGGGGCCTTGTCGACAGCGTTACGACGCATATTGTGGGCATACACCGCGGGAAGGTTCGGAAGATCAAGGGTTCTACCGGTAAATATTACGCCCAACTCCGCGCCGACGAAGAACTCCATGAAAAAAAGCGGCTTGAGGATGAGAAGAAACGCAGGCAGTTGACGGAGTATATTAACAGGTTTCGTTCGAAGGCCAGCCTTGCCAGCATGGTCCAGTCGAATATCAAAAAGCTGGAGAAGATGGGGCAGGAAGAAAAACTAAGCTCGATCCGTACCCTCTCTTTTTCATTTAAATATGATCCGCTGCGCGCCCACCAGATCATGGATGTCCACGGTCTCACGTTCTCATACAACGGACAGGAACCCTACCTGATAGGGGACTTGAGCTTTGCCGTTAACAGGCATGATAAGATCTGTATCGTGGGAAAGAACGGGAAAGGCAAGACTACGCTCTTAAAACTGCTTTCCGGCAGGCTTAAGCCGGTAAGCGGCATCGTTAAAACGCACACGGCGGCCCTGACGGCTTATTATGAGCAGGCCAATACGGCCGATCTTAACGACGAGCTTACTGTGGAAGAGGAGATAGCCAGGGGCAGCGACTCTCTCGATAGGTCGCGCGTGCGCGGGATATGCGGCGCCATGATGTTTTCAGGGGACGATGCCGAGAAGAAGGTCAAGGTCCTTTCCGGAGGAGAGCGCAGCCGCGTTCTGTTAGGCAAGCTCCTTGTGGCGCCTTCCAACCTCCTTTTTCTGGATGAGCCTCTGCACCATCTTGATATAGAGTCCTGCCAGGCGATGATTGACGCCGTAAAGGATTTCGAAGGCGCGGCGCTTGTGGTAGCGCACGATGAGCATTTCCTGAATAAAGTGGCGACTAAACTAATAGTGTTCAAGAACGACAGGGCATTTTTTTATCCGGGCACATACAAAGACTTCCTGGAAAGCGTCGGATGGGATGAAGACGCCGAAGCCCCTGTTCCGCGCGGCTCAACGCGGCTATGACAGAATATGATGTTGAGAAGCGGAAATTCGAAAATTTCTTGATATAATGGGCTATTATAGCTATAATAGTCTGTGCAAATAAGATTTTCCAAGTAGTAAGACTAAAGAAAATCGGAGGCATAATGGCGGATTACACGACGGATAAAATCAGGAATGTTGTTTTCTTGGCGCATTCGGGCGCGGGCAAGACCTCTTTGATAGAGGCGATGCTTTATAAGGGAGGGGCGATCAAATCGCAGGGAACAATAGCGCAGGGCAATACCGTCGGGGATTATAACCTGGATGAGATAGAAAGAAAAACAACCATCAACGTCAAGATTATGAATCTTACCTGGGGCGGCTGCCATGTAAACATAATTGACTCGCCCGGTTTCGCGGATTTTATAGGCGATATCTTAAGCGGCCTGGCCGCGGCGGATGCGGGAGTCCTTGTTATTGACGCCGCAGGCGGTATTCAGGTAGGCACGGAAAGGTATTGGAGCCTGCTGGAGTCAAAGGGCCTTCCCAGGATAATTTTTATAAACAAGACCGACAAAGAGAGCGCGGATTTAAAAAAAATTACCGCGGATGTTGTAAAAAAATTCGGTAAAAAATGCGTTGCCATCTCGGGAACTTTAAGCGAATCACAGATAGAATCAATAGCCGAATCCGACGATAAACTTATTGAGAAATTTCTGGAGACCGGCAAACTGACGGACGAGGAGATCAGGACGGGCCTTGCCAAAGCGGTGGCAGACGGCAAGCTTGTTCCCATACTTTCGGGCTCGGCCGAGAAAGGCGAGGGCATAAAGGAGCTTCTTGATTTTATTGTGAACTATTTCCCCGCCCCGAATGTTAAGACAGGCCCGTTTTCCGCGCTGGTGTTTAAGACAGTAGTGGATCCCTATATAGGCCAGATCAGCGTATTTAAAGTCCTGTCAGGCTCTATAGTTTCCGACGCCAGTTTTTTAAATAATACAAAGGGGCAGAAGGAAAGGGCGGGCCAGATCCTTGACCTGCAGGGAAAGGCCACCTCTCCTAAATCAAAGGTCATAGCGGGGGATATCGCCGGTGTCGCCAAATTAAAGATTACGCAGACAGGCGATGTGATCTGCGACGAGAAATCACCCGTTCAGGTTGAGACGATAAAATTCCCGGAAGCGGCGATATCATTCTCTATAAAACCAAAGACAAGGGGAGACGAAGATAAAATCCTGGGCTCCCTGACAAAGTTATCTTATGAAGACCCCTCATTCCAGATTATCCGCGATGCCCAGACCAAGGAGCTTGTTGTTGCCGGCCTGGGCGACCTGCATCTGGACGTTATGATAAACCGCTTAAAGAGCAGATTCAATGTAGAGGTTGAGATAGGCACGCCGAAGGTGGCGTATAAGGAAACGATAACGATGAAGGCCGACGCGCAGCACAGGCATAAAAAACAGAGCGGCGGCGCGGGGCAGTTCGCGGAGGTCTGGATGCGCGTAGAGCCGTTGTCAAGGGGCACGGGATTTGAGTTTGTTGATGACATCGTCGGCGGCGCGATACCGGGGCCTTTCGTTGTAAGCTGCGAAAAGGGCATACGCTCCATCATGTCCACCGGCATCCTTGCGGGATATCCCATCACTGATGTCCGGGCGGTTGTGTACGACGGGAAAACCCATCCGGTTGACTCCAAGGATATCGCGTTTCAGATAGCCGCAAGGAGCGGTTTCAAAGAGGCGTTTCTTAAGGCAAATCCGGTTTTGCTCGAGCCGATTATGGACGTGGAGATATCAGCGCCTGAAGAATATATGGGCAGCATTACAGGCACTATCAGTTCGCGGAGAGGCAGGATAGCGGGAGTAGAGGCCAATTCCGTAAAGGCGAAGATGCCGCTTGCCGAGATGTACAAATATGCCTCGGAATTAAAATCCATAACAAGCGGCAGGGCTTCTTATACAATGAGGTTCTCGCATTATGAGGAAGTTCCCACCAAGATAGCTCAGGCCATCATTGCCCAGGCCAAGGCCCAAAAAGAGGAGGCAAAAGAGGAATAAAAAGGCAGACCCCTGCTTTCGCAGTAGCAGGCTTGACTTTTGTTCTCTTATCATATATACTTTAATAATACTTAAAATGAAAAAAATCTTTTTTACTATAATATTTCTATTATCTACATCCATCGTTAATTGCGAGCAGCAGATGCAGATAATTAAGGACGTGCGCGGTGATATATATGATGACAGCGCCCAGATAGTAATAGAAGCAAATTGTAATGTAGACTATATTGATTACACCCTTTCTAATCCCCCCCGCTTGATTATTGACCCTATCGGCAAGGTTTATTCTGATTTAAAAGAAGTGATAAATTTTGACGCGGGCCCGATTAAAAAAATTATCATTATAAAAGGCAGGCCGGAAGAAGGCCTGACAGGAAACTATTATCCGCTTGATTTTATTTCTATAGAACTCGCAGAGATGCCTGTATATAAAGTAAGAAAAGAGGTTAAGGAACAGGTTATAGTAGAGATTGCAAAGAAAGAGGAAAAAATCGCGTATATTGCGCCTGCGGAAGAAATAAAAGAAACCACACAGGTAGAAGAGCCCAAAGTAGAAGAGGTTGTGCCTCTACCGGAAATAAGGGTGGAAAAGGTGAAAACAGAGGCCCCTCCTGAAATTATAGAAGAACCAAAGAAGGCCGAGCAACAACAACCAAACCTCGCCCCGCAGCAAGCGGCCGCACAGGTCATCCCGCTTGAAGAACACCAGCCGGAGGCTGGTCCGCCTTCGGCGGAGAAAAAATTTGAAGCAATCCCCCCGACAGAACCCGCAAAATTTAATTATAAACTCGGCGAAGGCGACAACCTTGACATATCGGTTTGGCAGCATCCGGAATTGGATAAAAGAGTTGTAATCAGGCCCGACGGATATATTTCATTTCCGCTTGTCGGGGACATAAAGGCGGCAGGATTAACCCCGCCGCAGCTGACCTCCAGTATTAGAGAGAACCTCTCGAGGTTGATTAAAGACCCGCAGGTAACCGTTATAGTTTCCGGCTTCGGCAGCAAAAATGTATTTGTGCTGGGAGAGGTGACAAAGCCGGGCGTGTATCCGTTCAGAGGCGGGATCAATATTTTAGAGGCAATCAGCCAGTCGGGCGGCTGGAAGAATTCCGCTGTTTTAAATAGCGTTATGCTTGTCAGAAATGTTTTTACGGACCGCCCCGAGGCGTATCGGCTTAATGTGTACGCCATTATTAAAAACGGCGACTTCTCGCAAAATCTTATGCTTCAGCCGGGCGACGTAGTTTATGTCCCGAAGAGTTTTGTCGCCAATATCGGCGGATTTATTGAGAACTTAAAGATTACTGTAGGCGCCTACGTGACCGAAGGCACCCATATCTTCGACTAATATGCAGGATATCAGATCAAGCTTAAGAGATTATATACGCATTATTTTTTATTGGCGGTGGACGATAATTGTTTTATTTTTTATTATCGTGGCAACCGCCATCATCGGGAGCTTTCTCTGGCCCCCCACTTACGAAGGCGTTACAACCCTGCTTGTTGAGCAACCCATCGAAAACGTGGTTTTAAACCGTGCCGCCGGCGTGCCGACAGTGCCCCAGCCGCTTTCGCTTACCGAAGAAAGAGAAGAGCTGGCGAAGACCCAAAGCGAGATTTTAAGAAGCAGGTTCCTGTTGGGCAAGGTGGTAGATGAGCTCTCGCTGGAAAACGATATTAAAAACGGCCCTCTTAAGAGGGAAAAGGCGGTAAACAGATTACAAAAGAGGATCAGTGTTTCATTGGTAAGGGACACCAATTTGATAAAACTGGTGGCGGAGGATAAATTATCCGCGCGTTCGGCGGAAATAGCAAACTCATTGGCGAAGTTTTATGTTGAATGGGCCTCTGAGGCGCGGCGGACAAAGGCGAAGGGCGCTTACGGATTTTTAGGTTTACAGGCGGAAACGGTTGAAAAGGAATTAAGAGGCCTGGAAGACGCGCTTCAAAAATTAAAGGAGTTAAAAGGGGTAACCGCCTTAACCGAGCAGACAAAACTGGCGGTGGAACAGCTTGGCGTATTTGACACGGAGTATAACAAAACCGTCAGCGCCGAGGAAGAGACGCGGGCGCGCGTCAACGAGATAAGAGACAGCCTCTCAAGGCAGAAGGAGATGATTATTACCTCCACGGATATAACAACAAACCCTATTATAAACGCCTTAAAATTAAAACTGATTGACCTTGAGATAAAATTGACAGAGCTGAAGAGCAAATACACGGATGATAACCCCCTGGTGATAAGCGCGAAAGAAGAGATAGAGCAGGTTAAGGAAAAATTAAATATGGAAGTGGCGAAGATATTTGGCACGGAGACAACAAGCAGCAATCCGGTCTACCAGGACATCGTCACCAAACTTATAGGGGTTGAGGCGGATTTAAACGCGGTGCAGGCGAAGAAAAAGGCCCTTCAGATTATAAGGGATGAATATTCAAAAAGGTTGAATAATTTATCTGAGGCCGAGCTTGAATACACAAGATTGCTTCGCCGTATAAAAGGAAAAGAGGCGTTATACCTTACGCTTTTGGAGAAACAGGGCGAGGCGGGCCTTACAGAGGCGCTTGAGAATTCTTTGATTGTAAATGTCAGAGTTATAGATACCGCGTCCGCGCCTGTAAAACCCGCCAGGCCGAAAAAATTATTAAATTCTATTTTAGGCGTGATTGTAGGACTGATCTCGGGTGTGAGCGCGGCGTTTCTGGGGGAATATTGGGACCATTCCTTAAAGACCGTAAGCCAGGTGACAAAATATGTGGCCCTGCCGGTTTTGGGTGTTATCCCTAAGATAAAGGCCAGGAAAAATAAAGTGGTCCCTTACAGGGCGGGAACAAACATCGCGGAGGCGTACAATTCGCTCAGGACCGCGCTGCTTAAGATTATTAAAGAAAGGCCTATAAAAACGATTCTTATAACAAGCGCGAATAATCTTGACGGTAAAAGCGTCACCGCCGCGAATTTGGCGGTTTCCATTTCTAATTTAAAAGAGCATAGGTTATTATTGGCGGATATGAATTTACGCCAGCCTTCTTTACACAGGCTCTTTGAGTTAAACAGTTATACAAGTCTGTCAGAAATTCTGAGGCGCAGGCTGGGCGATATGTTTATGGGAATAGGCATGGAGAATTTAAATATTATTACCGTAGGAGAATTACCGGAAGATCCCACAAAGGCCTTGACATCGGCTGAGCTGAAATATTTTCTAAAAGAGGCAAAATCAAAATTTGATTTAATATTGCTGGATTCTTCAAGCATAATACCATATACAGATTCAACAATACTTGCCAACGAGGTGGATGCCATAATCGTTATTATTAAGGCAGGAGAGACCAGAAGGGAGGTTGTTGAGAGGGCAAGGCTTGTTCTGAATGTCCCGCCTGAAAAGTTGATCGGCATCGTTTTGAATTCGGTTGAATACGTCATACCTGAGAGATTGTATAATCGGTTGTAATTATACAAAGATATTTGAAAATAGGGCCCCTGTTAGGAGTTCAAAAAGTTACAATATTTTTCCTCTTGACAATTTTGTATTATATGGTATACTTAATAGTGAAGAAAAGTGCTTAAAAAGAGTTAAGTAAGTTATAACTTAGTATGTATATAAGGTATGGTATGATTATAAAGAAGGGTGAAAAATGAAAGAAATGAAAAGAATCCTTTCAGCTATTGTATTATTATTGTTTGTACCTGGTTATTGTTTTGGCGGCACAACTGCGGTTATTACAGTAACCGCGACAATATTAGCCGGCCAAAGTTCGATTTCCGTAGATTCAACTCTGGTAGATTTCGGCTCTGTAAGCGGTTCGGTAAATAACCGTAGATTTGTAGGCGGTCCTGTCAAGATAAGTTATTTTGCCTCCTCAAGCCCGTGGACCATCAGGGTTTATACGGCAAACCCTAATGGCGTGCTGGGCTTAATCGGTGTAAGCGATCCCAGCGCGAATATCCCGTTAAAGACGTGGTGCGATAATTACGGCCCTCGCCTGAATCAGCTAGGACACGCGCCGGGTGAGGAAAATAGATATTTTTGGAACGGCTATGATTTTAACGGAGACGGCGACAGGACGGATGTTATTACCGACGGCAGTATTTCCGAGATTGCTTTGGGATTTGATGTTAACGGCAACGGGAATGCCACAGACGTCGGTTTAGGCACACCGACGCAGCCGGTCTCAGAAGAGCCTGTGTGGTTGAGAGTCCCTGATGTAAATGAGATGATACCGGGAAACCCCTTTACATGGAGAAGGCTTACTTATTCAGGCGCCGAACTTGACGCGGCAGGATTTCCGGTATTTTTTGCTATAGATGTTACGGGAATTTCGCCTCAAGCCTACAGGACCATAACATTAACCTTTCAGATAATAAATGAATAGACGAACATGGGGGATGATCTCGGGTTTAATCTGGTTTTTGTTTTTGCTGGTAAATGCGGATATCGGCAATTGTTTTGATATTTCTCATAGCAGGATAGAGATTTCGATAGCCCCTTCTAAAGATTATACTGATAGCATAGCGGTTAAAAACACGGAGAAGGGATCTTTGATAATCACGGTGCGTATAGAAAACTGGACCAAGGCGGTCCCATCCCTTGACTGGCTTAAGGTCAGCCCTTTGGAGCTTGAGCTTAATGAAGGCGCCTCAGGAGAAATAAGATATGAAGTCAAGGTTCCTAAAGAAGCGAAAGGCGAACTGAACGCAATGATATTTATAGAGGGCAAGCCCAAAGAAATAGCCGAAGGCTCAATAGGCATTAACACAAGCATCGGCGTGCCTATTTATGCAACGATAGCTGGGACAGAACAGGTTGAGGCGGATATAGAGGAGCTGAAGGCCGTGAACAAGTTTCCATTGAGCATGGAACTAAAGATTAAAAATTCGGGCAATGTTCATATAAGGCCGAAAGGCACGATATCGGTAAAAACGAAAGAGGGTAAGGAATTATTCACGGTCCCTTTAAATGAGTATAATTATCCGGTTTTGCCTGATTCAAGCCGTACATGGGAGATAAAGGCGAATAAAAAACTTGAGAATGGCGAATATACAGCAGATGTAAATATGTTATATAGAGGAAGGGCGTGTAGGACCAAAAAGACAATAAAAGTTGATTAGAGGGTAATAGAGCATATTTTTTTAAGTCGCATAAACAAAAAGTTTATAAGAAAATTAAATTGGAAGGAGGTGAGTAAGATGAAAAAAACAATACTGATACTTACGGTATTGACTCTTGGATTGTGGGCAGGCAGTGCCTTCGCTCTAACAAGCGATACAGTTGCCGTTAGCGCTACAATAGGGGCTGGAACCAACAGCCTGTCTGTTGCGGAAGCTACCGTCGCTTTTGGCAGCCTTACGCCTACAGAAATCGACCACCGTTTCTCCGCTGGCCCGATGACGGTTACATATTTTGCCGCGAACTCTCCGTGGACCATAAGGACGTACACGGATAACCATTCGGGAGTTGACGTAGACGAGGGCGCGTACGCCGGCTTAAAGGGAGCGGACAACACGACATATGTACCTCTTAAGGTCTGGAACCTCAACATGGGCGGTACAGGAACGCCTCCGGATCCTGAGCTGGCCGCTAACTGGATAGGCGGAAGCGCGGTATGGGTGCGTATACCTGAAAAGGACGAACATACATCCGATCCTTTTACGTGGCGCAGATTGGCATACACGGGTGCAGAGATGCCATCCGGTTTCGGGAATTATCTCGCAGTTGACGCTGCCGCAGTGAAGGCGCAGGCTTATTCCACAACCCTGACAGTAGAGATTATCAGCCAATAATCCGTTTATTAGGTTGATAAAAAGGGGGTGTGTAGGTGGAAAAAGAGTTCTTTATATGGGTTAGGCATGGGTAATAAAAAGCCTATGCCTAACCCATGAAGTCCGAGGTGTGCCCGAGGAAGTTAAAAAACAATAAAAGTATTTTATATATTTATATGAGAATTATAAGACTTAATAGATATGGGCCTGTGATAGGATTATTATTAGCGGCAGGGGTATGGGCGGGAGGTTTTGCCTTTTCGGAGGCAGATGCCTTTACCATTTCTCCGGGCAGGGTAGAGCTTGTTATGCCTGCGGGAGAAAGCTATCTCGGAAGTTTTATCATTGGCAACCCCGGCGATAAAAGCGTTAAGGTGAAAATAAGCGTTGAGGACTGGTCGTCTGAACAAGATGGCAGAAAGATAATCAGGGGCGACAGGGATTTTCTTGATTGGATCAGATTTATGCCGCAGGAAGCGGAACTGGAACCGAATGAATCGCGGACAATTCAATATGTTGTAAATATACCTAAAGGGGCCAAAGGAGAATACGCGGCTATGATTTATTTCGGCGATGCCCCTGATAAATCAAAAACCGGGGTTTCGGTAAGAAGCCGCTTAGGAAACGCGCTATATGCAATAGTCGCGGGCACAGAAGTGGTAGCGGGAAGGATTTCCGACATAGTTATATCCAGGGTGGACCCCTTAAAAATAGACGTCTCTGTCGAGAACACGGGCAATATACATATTCGTCCGAAGGGTATGATCAGCATTACGGAAATAAAAAGCGGTAAATCAAGCGCCAGGGATCCGAAAAAAATAGAGCTGCCTTTTAACGACGCAGGATTCCCCGTTCTCCCGGGGCAGATCTACCCCTTTGATGTCTGGTCAAAAGAGGCGATAGGGGAAGGCAGATACAGATTTGAGTTCGTAATGGAGTTTGGAAAGGCGAAGTTTAATAAGGCGTTTGATTTTACTGTGGGTAAAGAAGGGGAGATAAAGCGAGGTGAATAGCCATGGGCGCCATATCCAGGATCGTGGTTGCCTCAATACTGGTGTTTGTGATTGCGGCAGCCCTACAGCTGACGGCAGGGGAGGCCTATGCCGCTGAAAGGGCAATATGGGTGTGGGGCATGGCGGATGATATTGTCCTTAATACCAATAATGCCCAGACCGACTTTTTTAATTTCTGCGTTTCTCCGCATGGAAATACCCCAAACGCGATAACTCTTGTTTTTCTTGACGCCAAGCCCTACGGATTTAATCTGATGACCTATAACAGCGGGACCGATCTTAGGGGTTTTTTGTCAGCCGCCCACACCAGAGGGATCAAGGTTGAATTTTTATCGGGGGACAAATCATGGGCGGTCCCCGAGTATCGTTCAGTCGGGGAAAGCCTTATAGATGAGGTAACCGCTTTTAATACAGGCGGAACTTCCACACAGCGGCTTGACGGCATACACTATGATGTTGAGCCGTATCTTCTTAAATCTAAAGAAGAAAGCGATCCGTTGGACTGGAATTATGACCAGAGTTTAATATGGGAAACATATTTGACATTGCTGACAAATTGCCAGGCAAAGGTGACCGCCTATAATGCGGCAAACGATCCCGATATAAGATTTGGCGTTAGCATACCCCGCTGGTATGTCCCTGGCGCAACGCCCGGCGCCGAGGCCGTTATAGACAGGGTTGATTATATCACAATAATGGATTATAAAGATAATGCGGCGAATATTATAAGCGACGCCCAGGACGAGATAACGTACGCCAATTCACACTCAAAAAAGATCTATGTAGGCGTCGAGACCTCGCACCCTACAGATACCGTTGATTTTCCGCCAAGCACTACATTTTATGAAGAAGGCAACGCCGCGATGGAAACGGTCCTTGCGCAGGTACAAAACGCCTTTTTGGGCTCTTCAAGCTATGCGGGCATAGCGATCCATTATTATGAGGATTTAACAGGGCCAAAGGGAAAAGAGATCTCGTACAGGTCGCTTTGGACAACTGCCAATCCCTACAAGGGCTATTATCCGGTTGTCAGGGTGGCGGCGCCGGACAGGGTGGGAGAAAAATGGTACGGGACATTGTATATTCAATGGGATGCCACAGATCTGGACGGCAATTCTATGACCATAGATATTCAAAAAAGTGATAACGGAGGCTCAAGCTGGAGTACCATTTTTACAAGCCTATCGAATAGCGGCAGGTATCCGTGGAATAGCGGACCTTACCCTAGCGGGTCGCAGTATATGATAAAGGTTTTGGCAAAGGATAATTCAACAAATCAATTAGTCGGTTATGATGTTTCCAATCTATTTACTTTAAACAAGACGCTGGTAAAGACGGATATCACAGACCTGCATCTCTGGAATGAGAGCGCAACATCTCTTAGGTTAAAATGGACTCCGCCGGCCTTCACGCCCAGGTATTACAATATTTATCGCAGTATAAATGGCGGAGCTTTTCCAACGAGTCAAACTTATACTGTGTATGCGGTGGATAAATTCATTGATAGTTCAGGCATTGTTAACCCCGCTAAGTACAAATATAAAATTATGGCTTATTATGGCGACGGCTCTGCGGGCAATTTTTCTAATATTTCAAATATGTTGATACCGAATGGCACCTTCCTTCTGGATTATTTCGAAGGGATGGAAACTGTTTCTTACGGTGAGCCCTACGGCAGCGGTTTGGCATACGTCTTTGATACTTCTGATAAAATAGAAGGGAACCAGTCGTTAAGACTCACCTATGCATACAGCGGTGGTTGGGGTGCCGCGCTGGCAGGGGCGCTTCCTGTAAAGGTGGATGTCTCGCCATATGACGCAATAAGGTTCTCGGCGAAGCGAAGCGGCGGCACAGGGACAGGTTTTGCGATAAAATTGGTGGAGACCGGCCGTCCGGAAGGAAACGAGGAGTGGAAGTCGCCGATGCTGGTTCTTTCATCCACAAATTGGACTGAGTACGTATTTAATTTTTCCAATTTTATATTAGACAGCGCAGCAAGAAACGGGAGATTGGATGAACATTCAATTGGTTCGTATGTAGTTCTTTTTACATCAGCAACAACGGATGGAACATATTATATAGATGCGATGAGGTTAACGACAGAAGGCGCTAGCATAAACGTTCCGCAGAATGCATATACATTCGGCACGGTTATCGGGACTGATGCAGACCATAGGTTTAAGATAGGCCCCATACCTGTAAGTTATGGCGGGTACAGCGCCCCATGGACAATCAGGATATCGACTAATAACGGAGGCGGTTCCAGCCATGCCGGCCTCAGGGGAGCGGATGGCGTTACTTATATCCCGCTAAAGGTTTGGTGCGCCAATTACGGGCCCACCGCCAGTGTGCCGGATGAGGAAAATGACCTTTATTGGATCAATAACGGAACAGGATGGTTCAGGGTGCCGGAATACAGCGAGATGGACCTGGCTAATAAAGATACCTGGCGCAGATTGTGCTGGTCCGGCGGAGAATTGACGAATCCATTTGACATTTATTTGGCGATTGACGCGGCCAACATGCCGGCCCAGTATTACCAGACCACAACATTGATAGTTGAATATATAAATGAGTGAGAAGGTGAGTTGTATGAAAAATAAAAAAAATTTAAAACTATGTCATCCTGAGGGAGCGAAGCGACCGAAGGATCTTAAGATCCTTCGGGCATTACATGCCCTCAGGATGACATTTATGGCTTTTATAATATACAGTCTAATGACAAGTTTTCTTTTCGCGGATGCGCAGCAGATAGCTGTAACCGCGCAAACGACTGTGGCGCCGGCAGGCCAATATGGGCCCGTTATATCCGCGAGCGACCAGACAGTTCAGGAGGGCGGGACACTGGACTTTGAGGTCTTGGCCACGGACGCCAATGCCGGGGATAGCGTTCATCTGGAGATACTTCAGGGCCAGCCGCCATGGTTAACCATCCTCAGCAACACCGACGGAAATCCCGCGAGTATGCGCTTAAGGGCCGCGCCACCTATGGGCGCCGCCGGCCGCTATAGGGTATATTTTAAGGCAACCGACAACAGTCCTTATAATTTAACGGCGACCAAAGACATATACATAAATGTAAATCCGGCGAACAGGCCTCCGGTTATAACCGCGCAAAATCAAACTGTGCAGGCCGGAAACACGCTCACCTTTACCGTGGACTGCCAGGACCCTGACAGCGCTGATACCGTTACATTGTCGTATACGGGAAAACCCGGCTGGCTTACGGCATCACCATCTGATAATCCCGCTGCGGGGAATCCTATAGATATCACATTCACGGGAGTGCCGCAGATAAGCGATCAGGGAATATATACAATGGCATTTACCGCGGTTGATAACGGCACACCGCAGCAAAACGCCTCTAAGAGTATAACAATAACAGTAACCGGCACAAATCATCCGCCGGTTTTACAGCCGATCAGGAATAAAGAGGTCTCTGTCCGTATGAAGCTTGAGTTTAAAATGAATGCTACTGACCCTGACGGCGATGCGCTTAGTTACAGCGCGACGGGCCTGCCCTTCAGCATGGGCGCCGCATTTAATACCTCCACAGGGGAATTCAGCTGGGCTACCACGGATTCCGACGCGGGGAATTATCCGGCGCATTTTGAGGTCTCAGACGGGTTTTTGAGCGCCTCAGAGGATATTATTATTTATGTTGCACCGAACAACGCGCCTATTTTTGACCCTTTTCCTTACCTTAGCTCTCCTTTCGTAAATATGTATGGCGTAAGGATAAGGGCGGGTAAAACCCTTCGGTTTGCTGTAACGGCAAAAGACCCGAATAATGACCCGATAACCTATAGCGTGTTGAATCTGCCGGCAGGGGCGGAGTTTGACCCTTTGACCCAGACATTAACGTGGACCCCTGGCGCGGGCCAGGAAGGGACTTATCAGGTTACTTTTACGGCCTCTGACGGAGTGAATACCACAACTAAGGACTTAACGATAATAGTTAGGCCGGCAACAGCGCCTGAATTGAAACCGGTGGGAGAGAAGCGTGTCAGGGCAGGCCAGCTATTGTCATTTACGTTGGATGCGACGGATCCGGATACGCTATTAAATCAATTAACATATTCAGTATCAAATAATCCTCCGGGTTCTTCATTAACAGGCCCGAATTTTACATGGACGCCAACCAGCGCGCAGGTGGGAACTTACCGTGATATTATATTCACAGTAAGCGACGGCGCCTCTTCAGATTCAAGCGATTGCTGGATATTCGTATCCGCGAACGGCGCCCCGGTGATAGACCGTATAGGAGAAAAACATGCAGTGGAGGCCAGGACGCTTGCATTTACTGTTAACGCGACAGACCCGGATGGGGATCCTATAACGTATCTACAGCCGACAAACGCGCCAAAAGGTTCATATTTTGACCCTTCAACTCATATATTTACCTGGACGCCCGCTATCGGCGAAAGGGGCGTTTATAATGATATTATATTCAGTGTTACCGACGGGACATATACTACAAGCGACAATGTGTGGATATTTGTTGACGCCAATGATGCCCCTGTTGTGGACCCGTTATTTGAGCAACATGTCAAGGCAGGGCATACACTTTCGTTCGGCATCACGGCGTATGATCCGAACGGCGATACGCTTACATATAAGGCGCTTAATCTGCCCAGCGGCGCGGCATTCGCGGGCCAGACATTTAGATGGACGCCCGCGCTTTCGCAGGTCGGCGTTTATAATGATATACTCTTTGAAGTGAGCGACAGGGTGAATGTTTCAACGGTAAGGACATGGATATTTGTGGAAGCCCCCGGCGCGCCTGTGATAGACAGGGTTGGCGAACAATATGTAACAGCGGGCCAGACGCTTACCTTTATTGTCCATGCCACCGACCCAGACGGAGACCCATTGGCGTATTCCGCAAGCAATCTGCCGCAAGGCGCCGTCTTTAATTCTACGACTCACACATTTACCTGGACGCCCGTATTATCTCAAGTCGGGACATATCCGGACGTGCTGTTCCATGTGACAGACGGGATGTTCACGGCCACGGATGACTGCTGGATATTTGTAAAGGGCCCCGGCGCGCCTGTAATAACAGTGCCCGGCGTACCCGGCGGCCTGCGCGTCAGGGCCGGCAGCCTATTGGAATTTACCGTTTCCGCGACCGATTCAAATACGCCGCCGGCGCAGTTGACATATACGGCCTCAAACCTGCCGCCCGGCGCGACATTTGAAAATCAGGTTTTCAGGTGGACGCCGACAGCGGATCAGATAGGCACTTATCCCGACGTCAGATTTACGGTGAGCGACGGGGCTTACAGCGATTCGCAGGTAACCTGGATATTTGTCAGGCCTGTCGGCGCGCCGCAGTTTGATCAGGATATCACATACAAAATTGCCAAGATCAATCAACCGTTGGTATTTACGGCCTCCGCCACGGATTCCGATAATACACAGGCCCAGCTTGAATATTATGGTGTTAACCTGCCTAGCGGCGCGACATTTATAGACAGGACATTCAGGTGGACGCCTACAGCGGACCAGGAAGGCACATATAAAAATGTTATGCTTGAGGTTCGTGACCCTGATAATAATATGGATTCGGACCTATTCTGGATATATGTTGTAAGGAACAGCCCGCCGGCTCTGGATTTTATCGGGGATAAGTATGGCAATATCGGGCAGCCTATGACGTTTACTGTTACCGCGACCGACGCTGACAATGACCCGCTTACGTTTTCAGCCAGCAATCTGCCGGCAGGGGCTTCGTTTAATCCGCTAACCCAGGTATTCAGCTGGACGCCTACTCAGACAGGGACATCCCCGAATGTTCATTTTGAGGTTTCTGACGGGACTGCTGCAGACAGCGAAAATATCAGTATAATAATCTCGCCTTAAAATAACACCGCCAGGCCGGTTGAAATGGCGGTTTCGTCGATAAAACGCCCTTCCAGGTTTAATGATATATAATCATCCCCTACCAGATCACACCCGACAACAATACCTATATTTTTGTCTGATTTAATATTATCGGGATGATATACAGCGCCGTTAGCCGTAACCATCCGCAGCCTTCCGGAAATATCAGAGTATTTTATGCCGGCATAAGGGGATAATCTATATCCTTTTAAATCTTCAGAGTAATCGAATATATGGGGTAAACCTATTTCGGTAGCCGCTAAAAACGCCGCCTGCCATTCTCTTATCGCGAACCTTGAATTAGTTTTAGAGATGGCAGCTCTATTACCGTCAAGATACCCCTTATATGGATCCAAATTCGTTGCCCTATAAGACCCGTCACATATCAACTTTATATTAGGGGCTTTAAATTCATAGATAAGCGCTTTTATGCCAAGTCCCCAGGCAAAACCCGAACTTGTATCCATAGCTACCTGTGTTCCGGTTTCCGTATCCGTCCATCTGGCTTTTAAATGCGCCCCGCCCAATCTCACATATGGCTCTATGCGGTCAAACATCTTATAACCTATTTTCAACAAATACCATTGAGATGTCCTAATCGCTGTCTTTGTTGTATCGCCTGCGGCGAGGTCTCTGTTTAAAACGACATCCGCGTCAAAACTTGCTTCAATAGGAATATTGCGGGTTTCTTTAAGTGAAAAAACGCCCTTTCCATGCAGGGCCTTAACATCGCCGGGATTTCCAACCGTGCCTGCATATACCGTTGGAGAAATGGTAAATACGAATATTAAAATACCCGCACAAAATAACGATTTTATTCTCTTGTTCATTTTTCCTTCTAAAATCCGGCCACGGTTTTAAAATTCAGCATAATCCTGTATTCATCGGCAAAACCGACATAAGTGGGGTCGTTTGCTACATTATTCCTGTACTCGCCGCTTAGGTTTAATTTTGTGTTATCGGTGAGAAAATAATCCCCTTCCAGCCTGCCCGAGAAATAACGGCGGTCTAATAACGTTGCCTTGCCGTCGCTGTAGTGATAGCTTAAGAACGGCGAGAATACAAATTTTTTCCTATTGGCTAATGTAGTGGTAAATGGCCAGCTGAAAGTCGCGCTGAACGCGTTATTTGTGCCCCATACCGACGGGGTCGCGAAATCCTGCGTCCTTGATAGGTTGTAATCAAGGGTAAGCCGCGCCGTGTCCCAGAGCAGCGATGAGATATTTAAATCAAACAACTGGCTTTCAATCGATTCGTGGTATATCGGCCTGTCAGGTTTCTTTTTTAGGTTTATCCAACCGAATGTGTAGGAGGGGGTCAGCGTTATCCTGTCAAAGTATGTCTTATTCGCGGATAATGAGAAACTATGCTCTATCGCGTCGCCGTAGGTATTTGTCTCGTTTATATACTGGCTGTAGCCGCGCACGGCATAAGAACTGCTAAGGTCAGCCCCC
>Ga0105164_10000312_pt1 | contig 36200 bp, 36 predicted proteins | sample VDWuncwatermetaG_FD_89674 | JGI IMG/M metagenome (GOLD analysis project Ga0105164, IMG submission 89674) | Wastewater microbial communities from Netherlands to study Microbial Dark Matter (Phase II) - VDW unchlorinated drinking water | ecosystem: Environmental > Aquatic > Freshwater > Drinking...
AGGCAGGTCTTTTATCTTTTCTTCGCGTTTAATTGACTCCCAAAGATATTCGCGAAATGCTGTTGTGTAATTTTGCCAGTCTTTTTTAGTTACCAAAAGTCTATGGTTTTTTAATTGCTCTACTGGTTTCTTTTCCTTAGCCATTTCCACAAGTCTATGTAGTTTTTTATCATCAGTTGTTTTTGCTAATTCAGCAAATTCTTCTTTAGAAAATTTTTTAGGAAGAAGCTTTTCTAATGAATCAAAATCATTGCCTTGTTTCAACTGTTCGTATACATGTAGGATTATGCAGGCATCAAGAACCTGACCGACCAAACGGTTCTGACGTCTATACATGTCAGGAAGCTCAGCATTTCCATTAATTACTGTATCTTCACCGGAATTGTTCCACAAACCAGCAAATGATTTAGCGGTTCTTGGTTTTGCTATCTTTACTTCTGTTGTCATAATTCCTAGTTTTTATTCTTCTTTAATGCTATTTCTTCTAAAACCAGCTCTTTATATTCTTCTTCGCTGATGCCCACGCCGTTGTATAATATGTCTGATTCGCTAATTGGGAGATGACCGCGACCGGCACGGTATATATCGGCGGTTATTCTGCCATTTTCATCTTCAATGAGGCGACAGGCATCGCCTTCCCAGCGGTAATAGCTAATGTTCGGTTCATGGGTTTTTGCCATAACAGCTCCTCTTAATGGATGTTAATATATCATGATTTATCATTAAACCAACTGATAAATTAAGAATAAATCATTATTTTATGAAAGTGGCTGGCAATTCTGGCGTTTTGTTCTATAAAGCACCCATGAATCTTATAACTACACAATCAGAATTAAACAAGTTTTGCTCGCAAGTGGAAGATGGTGAGTATGTAACTGTGGATACTGAATTTATCCGCGACAAGACCTATTTTCCTAAGCTCTGCCTGGTGCAGATTGCAGGCGGGCAGCACGCGGCGGTTATTGATCCGCTTTCCGAAAATATAGACTTAAAACCAGTATTCAAACTGTTGAATAAATCGGATCTGGTTAAGGTTTTTCATGCCTGCCGTCAGGATATTGAGATTTTTTACCTGCTCTCGGGAGCGATTCCAGTCAATATTTTTGATACGCAGATCGCCGCTTCGGTTTGTGGCTATGGCGAATCGGTTTCCTACGAAACGCTGGTTAATAAAATTGTTGAGCAGGAACTGGATAAAAGTTCGCGCTTTACCGATTGGTCGGCGCGCCCGCTTTCGGAAAAACAGCTTAATTACGCACTGTCGGATGTGACGCATCTGCAGGTTATCTATGAACATATAAAGGCGCAGATAGAAAAGGCGGAGCGGGTTTCGTGGATTGCTGAGGAACACGCGTATTTGACTGATCCCGCGCTTTACCAGATCGACCCGCATAATGCGTGGATGCGCCTGAAATACGGAACTATGCGCCCTAAACATCTGGCGGTTTTGCGCGAGCTGGCGCAATGGCGGGAAATTTCGGCACGTAAAAGTGATGTGCCGCGTGGGCGTATACTCAAAGATGAAACGCTGGTGGAACTTGCTTCTTCTATTCCGCGCAAGGCTGCGGATTTAACGCGGATGCGGAGCATGGATAAGAACCTTTCAAAAAGCAAAACAGAGGAAATTTTTGCTTGTGTGGAGAGGGCTTTGGCATTGCCGCAAACCGAATGGCCACAGGTCAGCAAATCGCGCAAACCACCGGAAAATGTTGTAAGCTTGGTTGCTATGCTGCAGCTTTTGCTTAAAGTTAAGGCGGATGTGCATGGCATTGCCGCTTCCATGCTGGCGGGTAAAGATGATCTGGAAGCAATCGCCCTAGGCAAAAATGAAACCAATGTTCTGCAGGGCTGGCGGTATGATGTGTTTGGACGCGAGGCGCAATTGCTTATTGAAGGAAAGTTGAAGCTGTCGCTTAATGCCAAAACCAAACAGGTAGTGTTTGAGGAGGTGGAAGGGTAGTCAGAGGACAGAGGTCGGGATTCAGGGGTCTGGATTAGAGTTCTTGTCATTTCGAGTGCAACGATAAATCTTTGCTATTGGATTTACAATGTAAAGATCCCTCGGCGGAGTTTACCCAGCGTTACGATACGTGGCTCGGGATGACGCTACTACTCTATCTCACAGTTAAATCCCAGCAGGAAAGTTTTGAGGGTGTCATAACATGTTTCCAGCCGGTCTTTATCGGAAGAACGGCAGACGAGGCTGGTGCCGAGCCGCTGATTTTTTACAAACGGGTAACTGCCGATTTCAACATCGGGAAAGTGGTTCTGTATCTGGGTTAGACCCTCGGCGATGTTGCCTTCCGTTGTGTATACGGTGATGGTGCGTGAGAGAATTTTCGCGCCGCCTTTAAGCTCACCTTTGATATTATCAAACATAGCCTGCATGATGCTGGGTACACCCGCCATAACATACACATTTTCCATTATAAAGCCGGGGGCGGCACTTACCGGATTATGTATCAACCTCGCGCCTTTGGGGATTTCAGCCATTTTAAGGCGGGCGGCATTTAACTTATCCCTGTCATAATGTTTTTCGAGGATTGCTTCTGCTTCCGGATTGCGGATTATTGGCACATTAAACGCCTGCGCTATGGAGCCACTCGTTATATCGTCATGGGTGGGGCCGATTCCGCCGGTGGTGAAAACATAGTCAAACGCGCTGCGGCACTGGTTTACCGTGGTCACAATCGTTGCGGTAACATCAGGAATAACCCTGACTTCAGCAAGGGAAATGCCTATTTCACCAAGTGAGGAGGCGATAAATCTGATGTTTTCGTCCTGAGTGCGCCCGGAAAGTATCTCGTTGCCGATTACGATGAGGCAGGATTTTGTAGTTTGCATAGTGTTAATATCCTGTGATAATATCCTTGCTAAATCTACTATATTAATTACAGAATCATTCAGAAAATAGAAAGAGATAAAATTTTGGTGGAAGATAGCAGGCAGATTATAGTTCATTCCGGTGATGATTATGCGGGAATGCGTCGCGCCGGACGTTTGGCGGCGGAAGTTCTGGATATGATTGGTGAACATGTGAAGCCAAATGTCACCACGCAGGAGCTTAATGATTTATGCCATGCGATGATTGTGGGAGCGGGGGCTATTCCGGCTCCGCTTAATTACCGTGGGTTTCCGCGCTCGATATGCACCTCGGTGAACCATGTGGTCTGCCACGGGATTCCCAGTGGGCTTAAACTTAAAGATGGCGATATTGTAAATATTGACGTTACTGTAATTGTTGATGGCTGGCACGGCGACACTAGCCGCATGTATTTTGTCGGTAAGCCGCCGATAAAGGCTCAACGCCTGACGCAGATTACTTATGAGGCGATGATGCTGGGGATTGAGCAGGTGAAGCCGGGCGCGCGGGTAAGCGACATTGGCAGGGCGATTCAAACTTACGCGGAAAAGCACGGATTTTCGGTGGTGCGTGATTATTGTGGGCATGGCATTGGCAAGATTTTCCATACCGCGCCGAGCATCTTGCATTATTACGAAGAAGGACATTCGCCAGTGTTGCAGGAGGGGATGTTCTTCACGGTTGAGCCGATGATTAATGTCGGTGATTACCAGACCATACTTAACCGGCATGATGGCTGGACGGTGACAACCCGCGATAAATCGCTTTCCGCCCAGTTTGAACATAGTATCGCCGTTACCTCTACTGGCTATGAGATTTTTACCTCTTCGCCTAAGGGTTTGAATCATCCGGACTATTCTCGCACTTGATGCGGGATATCGGGATATAGTGGCACAATCTCTGCGGTGTTTTTTGCTCTAGATCCCCGCGCGAGGCTGGGATGACAAGCTATATATTTCAATGTGTTACATGACAAGAAAACTCTGGATGCGACTGTCACACAATCTTAATTTTTATCTTGGTAGGAGGTGTGTTAGAAACATACGTTATTATTTTTAATGAAGGATATTTTTATGGCGAGTAAAAACAAACAAAAAGGAAATCCTGTTAAAGAGATTGGTGGCTTGGTGTATACCATGCATGAGGGCAATGGACTTGAGTCAGTCGGAGCGGAAAAGGCTCTTGATGTGGCTAAGAGTAAGCTTAGCATATTTGGTAGTTGGATTAGTGATATTGCTCCTGCAGTAATAAAGATTACTGCATCAGATGGGCAATCTATAAAAGCTGCTGGTTATAAAAGAGATTACGATCATCGTGATTTAGAAGTTACGGCAGTTCAGTTGCCAGATGATAGGGTGTTGACTTTCAAGGAACCTATTGTCGTTAAGTTTGATAAAAAAAATGATAGTGCTAAAGGTAAAATCAAAGGGGCTATCGAAAACGACAGTGCCATATCTTTGATTGATGCTATTAAAAATCATCCTGATTTTGAAAATAAATCAAAAGACAAAGGGATTATTGAAGAGTTAGGCAAGGGTAAGGCTACATTAGCAAAGATTGTAGAAAAAAATGATTTTCCCAATCTTCCTGTGGCAAATACCACTGTGCATCAATCCCCAACACTGGTTGCTTCCGTCAAAAATAATCCAGCTATTGAAATAGGATAAGTTATGGATAAGCCATTGATAAAAAAGCCTGATTCTTTAAAGCACATTAAAGATTCAGAAGATGGCAGAGCCTCGGTGTATAATATCGACAGCAATTATGGTATTAAGAAGCTAGAAGCGACTAAAACTGATGATGGTCACCGCCTTGTTATTTTAGAAGGTATGTCTGAAATTGACGATTGGGGCATAGCAAGAGATAAACTACCAAGAACAAATATAGGGGATGGAAAGCATATTGGAATAGCTGTTTTAAATTCAAAAAATGAATTAGAAGCTATCTTTGTTGGTGCTGGTACTACTGGGCAATCTCGCTCTATTCTTCCTAGTAATGAAGGTAGGTCTGTTGATGGTGTTGTAACAATTTCCAAGATTTTTAGCGATAATCGTACAAGAGAACTTGATAGAAATTTTGATTTAGTAATTGAAAATATAACTTCAGGCAATGAAACTCATAAGCTGATTAAACGTGAAAATGTTGATGCGCTTATGAATTTTATTAATGGAAGAGAGCTAAAAGAAGAGAGTTTAATTAGGAGCGATTTAAACTCCCCTAAGTTTGAAGTTGCAGACGCATCAAGAGCGCAACCTGTATCACCCACATCAACACTGGTTGCTGCTATTCCCAGAGAAAAATCTAATTACCTATCGTAAATATACTAAGTATTTGTTATAGTGCGCGGGTGTTAAACTCGTATTTGCCTTTGTAATGACTAGCGAAACAATACCAGAAATTATCTCGGACAGACCTATAGCCAAGCCACATTATACCGGGCATCGCAAGCGTCTGCGCGAACGTTTTTTGAATAATGATCCGACCTCATTTGCTGATTATGAAATGCTGGAGCTTATATTATTTCCTGCCAAGCCACTTGGCGATGTCAAGCCTCTTGCCAAGTCACTGCTCGCGGCGTTTGGAAGTTTTGCCAAGGTTCTGCACGCGCAACCTGCCGAATTGCTTAAGGTTGAAGGAGTGAATGAGGCGGCGGTGGTTGCCATAAAAGTTACGCGCCACGCCGCCGAAAGGCTGCTTAAAGAGGAGATTTCTGCCAAAACAGTTGTGAAAAGCTGGACGCAATTGCTGGATTATCTGCGCCTGCATATCGGGCATAATCAGAACGAAGTTTTTCATATTTTGTTTCTGAACTCTAGGTTGGAATTACTTGCTGATGAACGTCAGCAGCAAGGCACAATTAATCACACGCCTATTTATCCGCGTGAGGTGGTGAAACGGGCTTTGGAGCTGGGTGCATCGAGCATTATTCTGGTGCATAACCATCCGAGTGGTGATGTAAATCCCAGCAAAGAAGATATTAATATTACCAGAACGATTATCAGCATGGCGAAGCCGCTTGGTATCGAGGTGCATGACCATGTTATTATCAGCGCGAAGGAGTGTTTTTCCTTTAAGTCCAAGGGAATTATATGACAATTTGTTGGGGCGTTACCGATGGTAGCGCGGGCATGGTGGCGCAGGTACGCGCGCTGGCTCTGGCTATGGATTTGCAGCCGGAAATGAAAGTTATTGCTCTTAAAAAACCTTGGGCCTGGCTGCCGAATATTTTTTATGACGGGTGGTTGCTAGGCTTTGTTTTGTCATGTGCTCTAAGATCCCCGCTCGAGGCGGGGATGACGAAAAAGGCGTGGATGACACAGCCAAAAATAATAATAAGTTGCGGGCGGAAGGCAGCTCTGGTTGCGGCTGCTATAAAAAAATCGCAGCCTGATATTAAAGCCGTGCATATTCAAGATCCGCAAATGTCGCCTGAGAATTTTGATGTGGTGGTGGCGATGGAGCATGACAGAATTACGGGCGATAATGTTATTAAAACTCGTTTCGCGCTGCATAGCATAAGTGCTGAGGTTCTTGGTGCTGCTTGCGAAGTATTTGCACCGCATTTTGCAGATTATCCGCGTCCGCATATCGCGGTTCTGATTGGCGGTTCAACCAATAAATATAAACTAACCAGAGATAGGATGGAGGCTTTAATTGTCGATTTGCAGGAATGGATTTCCGGTACAAAAGGCTCGTTGCTGATAACTCCTTCGCGGAGGACTGGCGCGGAAAATATTGCTGCTTTAAAGAGCGCGTTTGCGGATAATAAAAATGTTTATATTTATGATGGAAAAGGTGAAAATCCTTATATGGGGCTGCTCGCCTGTGCCGATGAAATAATAGTTACCAATGACTCGGTGAATATGATGAGTGAGGCTTTCGCCACCGGCAAACCTGTCACCATAATTAAGCTTGAAGGACATGAAAACACCAAGCCGGCGCGCTTTGCCGAAATGATGAAGCTCTGCCCACCTATGACTGGTGATGAAATGGATAAATTGGCAAGACAAGTTAAGGCGTTGCTTGCTTAATTACTTCTTTCTCCGGCTTACGCCTGCCCATTGCCCAGCGTTCAGAATTGTTCCAGAGTTTTTCCTGCATCATACAATCCTGAAAATAATTTATTTTATCCCTAGGAGGGTTGAAATGCAGCGGTGTTACCGGTAGGGCTGGATATTCGATTACGCGTGTTGTTCCGTTTTTCTCAGTTATTGTTACCTTTTGCGGCATGCGCTGGTTCTGCTGTTCCACATAATTGGTATATTCCCTGTTATACTCAATTTCTGCTTGAGTTTTGCAATATTTGTAATCAACTGGCCACTGAAGTTCATCCATGGTTTTTTCATACAGGCAACGGTTATAATCAGTTTCATCCTCGCTTTTTTTCAGCGGCAGGCACATTGGGATGATCGCTGCCCAGCTCGGCGCGGAGGGAATGATTCCTTTTGACTGCAGAAGGTCGCTTAACGTAAGCCAGCTTTTGAAAAATTTGGGGTCGATTTCCTCGGCATGAGCAGTGCTGGAAATTAGTAACAGTATGATCGTTATGAGGTTTTTCATGTATTTAAGATAATCTACGCTAGGGAAATGTCAAATTAACTCCCTGTCATAAATCGGGTGGTAGTTGCCGTGGTAAAATTCCGGTTTTTCCTCCAGTGGGGGCATTTCAAAACCTATGGTTTCCATGATTTTCCCTTCATGTCCGGCAAAGATTTTTTGCCAGTTTGTAAGAAAATCTGCGTAATTCCAGCTGGTTTTATTTTTCACTGAATATTCGAGACCTATGCAGCGGGCGGCACTATCTAACACCCGCCATAAATCTTCACGGTTCTCGGGCAGGCGGTCATCCCAGAATTCATTGCGTAGCGGGGCAATTAAAAGGTCTTGCGCGAAGGCAGAGCGCAGGAAAGCTGCCTCACGAATCAGGCGGTTTTTCTTGGCAGTTTGTGAGATTTTATCACCGTTATAATAGCGCATATTAGTTGACATATCGAGGTGGTCAAAATGTCCGCCCATTTCGATTTCGCAACATTTCTCATCAATCATCATGCTGTCAACGGCGAGCCCTTTATTATGCGCGCTCTGACCGGGCAGGGCGAGGATGCCGGATGCGAGGTCGGCATCGGTTGCCAGATTATATATTCTAAACGCGCCGTCCACTGTACGCAGACCATCATATAATACTGTGCGCCAGCCATGGGTTTTGTATAAATAATCAGCAGCGTGGACGACGATAGTGGCAAGGGTTTTATGGAGCAGAAACTTGGCATCGCGCTTGTAAGTCAGCCCGAATTTGTTCACGCGCTGCTCACGCGGAGTTAATGCATAGGATTCGCTACCCACTGCAACAATTTGATTTTTATCATTATATATTAGCTCGTCCTGTGCGTAGGCGAGGCAGGTTATTATACTTTCCCGTGGGTGAAGGGACATATCCACCAGCTCGTCTGGTGCGATGTCGTGGGCAGCAGAAACCAGATCACCCACGAAAGTTTGTGAACGTACGTTAGCAAAATCCTGCCAGAGTCTGCGGGTCATAATGACAAGAGAGTTTTGGTGGCTTTGGTGACATCCGCTTCGCGCATCAGAGATTCGCCAACCAGAAAGGCATGCAATCCGCAAGCACGCATTCGCGCAATATCAGCGGGAGTTGAAATTCCGCTTTCACAAACGCCGATATATTCCCCCGGAATTGATTTTGAGAGTTCTTCGGAGGTAGCAAGGGATATTTCCATGGTTTTCAGATTGCGGTTATTGATACCGATGATTTTACCGGTGTTATTAGGATTGATGGCAAGGGCGCGTTCCAGCTCTTCCTTGTTATGAATTTCTACCAAAGTATCCATGCCCAGCTCGCTCGCGGCTATTTCCAATTCCTGCGCCTGAGCATCAGAAAGTGCCGCCATAATCAACAAAATGCAATCGGCACCGAGTGCGCGGGCTTCGGTTATCTGGTAGCTGTCGAGCATGAAATCTTTACGTAGGACAGGAAGGGAAACCGCGCTCCTTGCGGCAATTAAATACTCATCATTGCCTTGAAAATAGGGTTTGTCGGTAAGCACCGAAAGGCAGGTTGCGCCGCCAGATTCATAGTCTTTGGCAAGATTGGCAGGAGCAAAATCAGCGCGGATCAAACCTTTGCTGGGTGAGGCTTTTTTTATTTCGGCAATCAGAGCGGGTTTATCTCGCGCTATTGTTTTTATCAGTGCCTGCTTAAAGCCACGCGGTTTTTCCTGAGTTTTTATTTTTTCCAGCAAAACCGACTGCAGAACTTTTAATTTGCAGCTTTTTATGTGTTCAAGCTTATCTTCACATATTTTTGCTAATATGTCGGTCATGGTTTATGCTCGCATAGACGAATTACTCACATCAACCAGTTTTTTAAGGATGGAGTGGGCTTTGCCGGAATCTATAGCTTCCTTTGCCAGTTTTGCTCCGTCTTTGAGATTATCTACTTTTTCGGCAATTACCAGACCGGCAGCGGCATTGTAGACCACGGCGTTGCGATAGGGGCTTTCGACGCCGGAAATTGCTTCGATAAGCGCGCTGGCATTGGTTTCTGGGCTGCCTCCTTTTATATCATCAAGTATAGTGGTTGGCAGATCGGCATCAGAAGGCGATACCTCAAATTCGGTGATTTCACCATTTTTAAGCGCGACAACGCTGGAATTTCCGGTGATGGTCAGCTCGTCCAGACCGTCACTGCCATGCACCACCCATGCTGCTTTGGTGCCGAGGGATTTCAGGGATTCCGCCAGCGGCTTGAGCAGTGATTTATTATAAACACCGAGTAATTGAAAATCTGGTTTGGCAGGATTGGTTAGGGGGCCGAGGATATTAAAAACCGTGCGGAGTGCAAGCTCGCTGCGGATTGGGGCAACGTGGCGCATGGCAGTGTGGAATTTGGGAGCGAATAAAAAGGCAATTCCATATTCCCTCAGACAACGCTCTGCCACTTCCGGTTCGCAATCGGTTTTTACGCCAAGGACACTCAGAACATCAGCGGAGCCGGAGCGGGAAGAAACGGAACGGTTGCCGTGCTTGACCACCGGCAGACCGCAGGCGGCGAGGACAAAGGCGGTGGTGGTTGAGATGTTGTAAGTTCCGCGTGAGTCGCCACCTGTTCCGCAAGTGTCGATGCTTCCTGCTACGCTTTTGAAAGGTCTGGCTTTTATCCGCATCGCTTCTGCACCCGCGCTGATTTCCTCGACGCTTTCGCCCTTGATACGCAGACCCATTAGAAATGCGGCAATTTGCGCGGGAGTTGCCCCGCCATTCATAATTATCTGAAAAGCGCGAATGGCAACATCATATGGCAGGTTTTTTTTATCTGCCAGTAATGCTAACGAATGATGCATCGCATGTTCCATTATACCCTCTCCCTCACCCTAACCCTCTCCCAGAGGGAGAGGGGATTTAGTAGTATCCTCTCCCAGAAGGAGAGGGGATTTGTTATATCCCACTTAAGAAATTTTTTATAATAGCATGACCATGCTCGGAAGCTATGGATTCCGGATGAAATTGCACGCCGTGAGTATTGTGTATCTTATGTTGTAGCCCCATAATCAAACCATCTTCACTTATTGCCGTAACTTCCAGACAGTCGGGCAGGGAATCTTTTTCGACAATCAATGAGTGATAGCGGGTGGCGTTGAAGGGGTTGGGCAGACCAGCAAATACGCTCTGGTGTTTGTGTAAAACCGGACTGATTTTTCCGTGCATCGGTTTTGGTGCGCGGATGACCTTGCCACCAAAAGCTTCGCCGATTGCTTGTAATCCAAGGCATACTCCAAAAATTGGAACTTTGCCGGAGGCGGTTTTTATCAGTTCCAGACAAATTCCTGATTGGGATGGTGCGCCTGGCCCTGGTGAAATTACGATTCCATCCGGTTTCTGCGCGAGTAATTCACTCACGCTTATTACATCGTTGCGGATAGTGGTTACTTCTGCCCCCAGCTCGCCAATATAATGCACGAGGTTGTAGGTGAAGCTGTCATAATTATCGAGAAGGATTATTTTCATACGAATTTTATAGCCTCTTCTGCCGCTCGCATCAAGGCTCGGGATTTGTTGAGTGCTTCCTGATATTCATCTTCGGTTATGCTTTCTGCGACTATGCCGCCACCAGCCTGTAGATGCAGTACTCCGTCTTTTATGAGACCGGTACGCAGGGTTATGCAGGTATCCATATTGCCGTTGCCGGAAAAATAGCCAATGCATCCAGCATAAAAACTGCGAGCTTCGCTTTCCAGCTCATCAATTATTTCCATAGCGCGGATCTTTGGTGCGCCACTTACCGTGCCTGCGGGAAAGCCGGCTATCAGGGCGGATAGCGCATCATATTTAGGATCAAGCTCGCCAATGACATTGGAAACTATGTGCATTACGTGCGAATAGTTTTCGATGCTCATCTGCTGGGTGGTTTTTACGCTACCGATTTTTGCGACACGACCGACATCATTCCGTCCCAAATCAAGCAGCATTAAATGCTCAGAAACTTCTTTAGGATCAGCAAGTAAATCAGCAGCTAGATCTCTATCTTCCTGTTTGTTTTTTCCACGCTTTCTAGTTCCTGCGATTGGGCGAATGGTTACTTCGCCATCGCGCAGCCTTACCAGAATTTCCGGGCTTGAACCAACTAAGGTGTAACTTCCAAGATGCAGATAAAATAGGAAAGGCGATGGGTTCAGCTGACGCAGGGCGCGGTACAGGGCAAAGGGTGGTAGGGTAAATTTTGCTGAGAATCTCTGTGATAAAACCACCTGGAAAATATCACCGGCGCGGATATATTCGCGGGCTTTTTCCAGCATATTGTCATATTGTTCGCGAGTGGTGTTGGAATTAAAATCAGCTATGGAAACCGCGCTATAATTCTTTCCGGTATTTTCCGGTATAGGAGCTGAAAGCTTGTCAAGAACATAGCGGATGCGTGCGCTGGCGACAAGATATGCGTCCTTGGCATCAACATATTCTTTCTTGTTTTGGTAGATGCTGGTGATAATAAAAATTTTATCGGTTACTGAATCGAAAATAACCATGACTCTCGGACGAATGAAGCAGGAATCAGGAACGCCAATGGAATCCGGCTTAGTGGAAGGCAATTTTTCCATGAGCTTTGCCATGTCGTAACCCATAGTGCCAACCAGACCGCAGGACATTGGTGGCAAACCTTCCGGAATTTCTATTTTTGAGTCTTCATATAATCTGCGTAACGAAGCAAGGCTGCTTTCTTCGCAAGGAGAAAATGAATCGCCGTTTTCTATATCAGGATAACAGATTTCGGCTTTGTCACCGCTACATCTCCAGATAATATCCGGCATGATGCCGATTATGGAATAACGCCCACGAATCTCACCTTTTTCCACTGATTCCAGAAGAAAAGACGGTTTTCCTTCTTTCATAAGGCGGAGCATGGCTGCAACCGGCGTGTCCAGATCCGCCGGACAGGTCGTCCATACTAGCTGCGGTTTGTTTTTATTGAACTGTGCAGAAAATTCATCTTCGGATGGATATAGCACCGGATTTTTTACGGGCAGCATTATTATTCGACCTTTTTGTATAGTGCCGATTCATTTATTGAAACAGGGTATCTTTTGGCAAGAGAATCAATATATTGATCAACGATTTCGCCCTTCATATCATTTCTGTATTCTGCTTCAATATTAGCAATTTTTCCGGAATATTTTGAATCTTTGTCGTTTAACTCTGCCGGTATTATACTCTTTACCACTGCAATGGCATAACTGCCGTTTTCCTGAGGGAAATTCGCGCTTGCCTTGCCAACTGGTTTTGAGAATATATCTTTTATCATGATCTCCGGCAGCACTGTTTGAGGTTTATCGGAAGCTTCATTTTTCTGGGAAACAGTTATAGTTTCTGGTGCAGATAATGAATATTTCCTAACTGCTTCTTCAATAGGCACGGCAGCTTGAAGATCGGCGGATATTTTACCAGCCAATTCAGAAAGGCGTTTTTTCTTCTCATGGTCTGTCCATAATGAAAGCAACTTGGTTTTAACATCGTCCTGCGCCAGAACCTGTTCAGGAATAATTTTTTCGACGCGAACTATAAACCTGCTGTCATCCTTGGCAGGGATTAAAGAAGATTCTATTTTTTCTTCAGATTTAAAAGCTATTTCCAGAAATGCAGGTTCTTCAGGAAGGTTTTTTTCAACGCTTCCATCTGCGGTTTTTCCTTTATTATCAATCGGTGCCAGTGAAACAAGCTTTAAATTAAATTCCTTCGCAACTTCGGTCAGAGTGCTGCCGCCAGCTATTGAATCTTCAATTTTATTGGTAAACTTGGTCATTGCATTATCATGTTCTTGCAATGCTAGTTCTTTTTCCAATAGCTCGCGCACTTCCTCCAGAGGTTGTGTGGTTGGAGGAACTATCTCCGTAACTCGGAAAATATGCCAGCCGAAAGCACTTTTTATCGGGTCGCTTGCTGCTCCGATAGCTAGCGAGAATACCTGGTCAGCGGCGTTTCCTATGATTTTTGATTTCTCAATCAAGCCAAGTGATATTGCTTTTGGGTTTAAGATATTAGCATCCTTGCCAGTCTCTTCAAATGACTTGCCCCTTTTAATATCCTCAAGGGCTTTATTGGCGGCATCTTCTGTGCTGAAAAGTAGTTGCTCAACCTTGCGTCTTTCCGGTTTTTTGAATTCCTCAATACGCTCATGATATACTGTTTCTATATCATTGCTTTCCTTTGTTTCGCCGGATGCTTTAATCGATTCTTTAGCACGCTCGGGAGTTATCACAATGTAACTTAAGGTGCGGTATTCCGGCGCGGTAAACATTCTTATGTTTGCTTTGTAATATTCTTCCAGCTGTTCCGGCTTTGGTTGAGTCGTAGAAGTTATATGAGATTGCGGTATGGTGTAGACATCCACCACGCGCTTTTCTTCCCTGCTTGCATATAGAGTCTGCGTGGCATTTTCCGGAACATGGGCAAGGGATAAAACTGAAGATATCAGTAGATTAACTGCCATATTCTGTCTGGTTTTTTCAATATACATTTTTTCAGTCATACCGTTTGAACTGAGCAGATATTCAAAATTTTTCTTGCTGAACTGTCTTTTATCATCAAAAAGTGAAGGATTTCTGCGGATGCTATTCGCTACATCCTCATCGCTGACCTTAAGACCAATTCTTTTGCTTTCCAGCACTAAAAGCTTTTCATTTATCATATTTTTCAAAACGCTGGCACCTAAAGCAAGATTATTCAAAGCCTCAGGCGTTGCAGAATTGCCGAACATCTGGCGTAGTTTTTCTGTCTCATTGGCCAATGTTTTCTGATAATCCCTATATGAGATTTTTATGTCTCCGACAGTGGCAACGGTGACTTTGTCATCAGACATGCGCAACATATCCTCTATGCCCCACACCGCAAAGGTGAGGATTAGAAGAGCCATAAGGATTTTTGAACCAATATTACGAGCGACAGATCTGAATTGTTTAATCATACGATAATTTTTGCCAGTATTATAAGTTTTTGTCATTTATCAGTTTTGTACTATCTGCTTTACACTACACATCGTGATTGTAAAAGGTTTTTTGTTCAGATAATATCCCAGTTTATAACTAATGATTAAATTTATATGAAAAAATTTATAGTAGCAAACTGGAAAATGTGTGGGCGGGTCGAAAGCTCAAAAATCTGGGCACAAAAAATTATTGCTCGGCAAATTCCAGCCGAAAGGGAAGTTGTGGTTTGTCCACCGACGGCTTTGCTCTCTATATTAAAGGATGCTTTAGGGGAATCTGCAGTAAAACTTGGTGGGCAGGATTGTCACGCTAAAGATGAAGGTGCTTATACCGGTGAAACCAGCGCGCAATTGCTGAAAGATTTGGGATGCGAATATGTAATTGTCGGACATTCGGAACGCAGAAGTTACCAGATGGAAAACAATGAAATAGTGCGCGCCAAGGCCATTTGTGCTATAAAAACTGGTTTGATACCGGTGATTTGTATAGGAGAAACGGGAAAGCAACGCGAAAATGGTAAAACTTTAGAGGTAATCAAGCAACAAATAGCGGAGTCTGTACCTGATGAGGCCGGTTTGGGTAATTTTCTCCTTGCATATGAGCCGGTTTGGGCTATTGGTTCTGGCAAGTTGCCGACAATGGATGAAATAAAACAGGTTCACGAGGCAATAAAAACCAGTATTTCTGAGCGTAAAAAGATTGATGTGGCTGGGGTTTACGTGCTATATGGTGGTTCGGTGAAACCAGATAATGCAGCCGATATTCTTGGGCTTAGCAGTGTTTCCGGTGTGTTGGTCGGGGGAGCGAGTCTGAACGCTGATGATTTTTATAAAATAATTTTGGGGTAATAGAGGAAAAAAATGGGATTTTATACGATTTTGCTGGTGGCTCATACCATGATAGTTTTGTTTCTTATCGTTATGGTGCTTATCCAGCGTACTGAAAGTGATGGGTTGAGCGGGCTTGGCGGTGGTGGCGGAAACCAGTTTATGACTGGGCGTGGAGCTGCCAATTTCATGACACGAACCACTGCCATTCTGGCAGCGGTGTTTATGGTCACTAGTCTTACGCTTGCCGTTGTGGCAGGGCGTATGACAAATAGCTCTATTATAGATTCTGTGCCGGTGGAAAATTCTGCAACTACTCCTGTTGAGCAAACTCCGGTGGAAGCTGAGAAAATTCCAGAAAAACAGGCGCAACCAATAGTGCCGAAACCAGAATAACAGGTTGATATGCCAACTCGTTTTATATTCATTACCGGTGGTGTGGTTTCTTCATTAGGGAAGGGGCTGGCATCAGCCAGTCTTGGCGCGTTGTTACAGGCGCGGGGCTATAAGGTTCGGTTGCGTAAACTTGACCCGTATCTCAATGTTGATCCGGGAACAATGAACCCGACGCAGCATGGCGAGGTTTTTGTTACTGATGATGGCGCGGAAACTGATTTGGATTTAGGGCATTACGAACGTTTTACCGATGTTAGTGCAAGGCGCAGTGATTCGGTGAGTACCGGACAGATTTATTCTACGCTGCTTACCAAGGAACGGCGCGGGGACTATCTGGGCGGAACGGTGCAGGTTATTCCGCATGTTACGGATTTAATCAAAGAATTTATCCTGCGTGATACGGATGATGAAGATTTTATACTCTGCGAAATCGGCGGAACGGTTGGTGATATTGAAGGGCTGCCGTTTCTGGAGGCTATAAGACAACTGGGCTGGGAGCTTGGGCGCGAGCGGGTGATGTATATCCACCTTACACTTGTGCCATATATTGCCGCTGCCAAAGAACTGAAAACCAAGCCGACACAGCATAGCGTTAAAGAATTGCGGATGATCGGTATCCAGCCTGATATTCTGCTCTGTCGTGCTGAGCGTGAAATTCCTCTGGCAGAGCGCAGGAAAATTGCGCTGTTCTGCAATATCCGTGAAGAAGCGGTGATTGCCGGATTGGATGTTAATTCGATTTATGAAGTTCCGCGCCGTTACAGCGAACAAGGTTTTGACAAGCAGGTTCTCAAGATTTTTGGAATTGAGGATATAGGTAAACCAGACCTGAAAAAATGGGATGATATACTGGAGCGGGTGCAAAATCCAAAGGGTGAAATTACCGTTGCGATTGTCGGGAAATATACTGGGATTGGCGATGCCTATAAATCGCTTTGTGAGGCACTGGATCATGCTGGAATAGCCAATAAAGTTAAGGTTAATATACGCTGGGTCGATGCTGCCGGTTTTGAGAACCAAGATGTGGGTAAAATGCTTGCAGATGTAGATGCTGTGCTGGTTCCCGGTGGGTTTGGTGAACGCGGCGTAAACGGCAAAATTGCGGCGATAAATTACGCAAGGACGCATAATAAACCATATCTGGGAATCTGTTTCGGTATGCAGCTTGCGGTTATTGAATATGCCCGTAATGTTCTAGGTGTTAAAGATGCTGCTTCAACAGAGTTTGCACCGTATGTTGATGGAAATGGCAAAGGCCCTCTGGTTGGGTTGATGACCGAATGGCAACGCGGAAGCGTGGTTGAAACCCGTTCGCGGGGTGGGGATCTTGGCGGTACTATGCGCCTTGGTGCTTATGAATGTGATATTGCTTCCGGAAGTCTTGCCGAGAAAATATACGGTAATGCGCGGATAAGTGAGCGTCATCGCCATCGTTATGAAGTGAACATGCAGTATCGCGAGGAATTTGAAAAGTCGGGAATGTGGTTTTCAGGTGTTTCCCCTGAGGGACATCTGCCGGAAATTGTTGAGCTTAAAAAACATCCATGGTTTGTTGGTGTGCAGTTCCATCCTGAACTTAAATCACGCCCGTTTGCACCGCATCCGCTGTTTGCTTCTTTCGTGAAGGCGGCACTGGCTGAGGATAAAAAGCATAAGAAAGCGGCGTAAGTCAGGGATTAGGCATTAGGGGTTAGGGGTTAGGGGTTAGGGATTAGGCATTAGGGATTAGTGGAGATATGCCAGAAAATAAAAACTTATTTGCCCAGACGCAGACTCTGCAAAAAGATGTTCAGGAGCATCTACGTAGTTATTTTGCCGCGCATACTGGCGGTGCACTGCCACCATCCGGACTGTATCACCGCATTCTACCACTTATAGAAAAACCGCTTATCGAAACCACCTTGCAGGCGACGGAAGGAAACCAGCTGAAAGCCGCTTATGTTCTTGGCATTAACCGCAATACCTTGCGGAAAAAGATTGCTGAGTTGGGGATTATGATAAATGAGTAATGCCAATCATAGAGAAAAATATGCTTTTACACTGGTTGAGTTGTCTATAGTTTTGGTAATTATAGGACTAGTGATTGGTGGGCAAGGATTTAATAAAATCTTCTGAAGTAAGAAAATCTATTAATAGCCTGGAGCAGGTTGGCTCTGCTATAAATACTTTTAAATTGAAATATGGTTGCCTGCCGGGTGATTGCACCAATACGACTTCATTACTTTCTAACATTTCTACAGGAAATGGTAATGGTAATGGATACATAGATAATTGGGCTTGGGAGTCAGTGGCGGCGGTTGATTCCTTGCGTTCTGCGAATATGCTGACAGATGTGCTTGTGGAATATAATAATGCTGGCGGTGGCAGTCCCATGTTTCTGGGAACCCACTATATAAGAGGACATAATAACAGCTGGAGCTATTTATATTATGCTGATCTATACTCTGTTGGCGGAGGATCGGTTTCTGCTGATAACGTTCCTCAGGTGCTTGGTTCAGCTAAACAATATGGCATTACAATTACCTGGACAAATTGGGTAAATACTACCGGATGTTTAAATGGAGAAGCTGTATCTTCTAACGATGCCAGGCGTGTTGACGAAAAGCTGGATGATGGGCTTCCCAAAACAGGAAAATTCATTGCTTTTGGTGGTAGAGATGTGAATGGCACATGTTCCGGATACCCAGCAAGATGCTGGGTTTCTGGGCAGAATAGCTATCAAGCATTGGAAAGCAATGGGTGCAGGGTTATATATTACCTGCCGGCGAGTTAGGTAATCCAGCTCCCTTAAAATATATATTGTCTATATTGTCTATTTTGTATATAATTAAGATATAAATAATATAAGGTAGTGATTATATGCAGTATGTTTCCGCCACAGATGCCAAACAGGCTTTTGCTGCCACGATAGATATGGCTCAGCGTAGCCCTGTTGTTATAAAACGACAAAATCGTGAGATAGCCGTTATTATTTCTCCTAAAGATTATGAAAGATTGACGCGCCTTAATATTGAAGAATTTCAATCTTTTCGCAATGAGGTTGCTTCCAAAGCTAAAAATCAAGGTTTAACACAGAAAAAACTTGATGCTCTGCTTAACGACAAAATTTGAAGCATGAATAGGTAACACGATCGTGCGCTATGCTTTTGATACCAATGTTTTGATCAGCGCATTGCTAATTAGCAACTCTAAACCAGCACAAGCATTGAAAAAAGCTGAAAATTCCGGAACAATTTTATATTCCATATATGTTCTGCAAGAAATTGAAAAAGTTTTATCGCGTCCAAAATTTTCAGCTTATATTAGTTCTGAAGATATAATAGGGTTTATGGCAAGAATTGTTCGTACATGGGAAGAAGTAAGCATTATTCAAACAGTAACTATTTGCCGTGACCCTGAAGATAATAAATTTCTTGAGCTTATTTTAAATGGTAATGCTGATACATTGATTACTGGTGATAATGATTTGTTGGTGCTGAATCCTTATCGTGGCATTTCGATTATTACCCCAGCGATGTTTCTTGCAGCCTGATTATGTATTAGGGAATTGAAGAAAGCCCTAACCCTCTCCCATGGGGAGAGGGAATATATATGCTGACAAAATCCTTGTAACTACCTATCCATTTCGATAAGTTATTGTGATGTATAAACCATTTTTATTATCATTGGTTGAATGGTTGCGGCGTAACCTGCTACTTATCGCAGTTGTTGCTGTTTGCATATCTTTGCTTGTGACTTACAGCATAATGTATAATGCCCCCACCAATTTTGGCATGAAGCCAAAGCGGATGATGACACTGCTTGCGGTGAATGTTGGATTGTTCGCGCTAATCATCGCAATTATTGCCACCCGCATTTTCTGGCTGTGGCGTACTATAAGGGCTGGTTCATCTGGAACAAAACTGCAAAAACGCATTGTTCTTATGTTCAGTCTGGTGACTATTTCACCGGCGATTGTAGTTTCCATATTTTCTGCGTTGTTTTTTAACCTTGGTATCCAGACATGGTTTAATGAACGTGTGCAGCGCACGGTTGAGGAATCGCGGGTGGTGGCTGAGGCATATCTCGCCGAACATAAGGAAAATATCCGCGCTGACGCTATCGCAATGGCAGGGGATTTAAGTCATGTTACGGATCTGATTATGTCCAACCCTGCTGAATTTAACCGGACAGTTGCCACGCAATCGGCTCTGCGTGAGCTGACAGAAGCTGTGGTTATCCAGCATAACCGCATCATCGCGCAGGGGCGTTTCAGTTTTGCTCTGGCGTTTGAAACATTGCCTCAGGATTTAATAGAGCGTGCTGCAGGCGATGAAGTGGTGATTATGACCAATGAAACTGACCGTGTACGCGCTCTTATAAAAATACCGGGGATTGTTGATAGTTATCTGATTGTAGGTCGTCTTGTTGATGGCAAGGTAGTTGACCATATGCAAAACGCGCAAGGGGCGGTCAGTGAATATAATAATCTTAAAAATCAGATGGACAGGTTTCAGATTACGTTTTCCATGGTGTTTGTTGCCCTGGCTTTGCTGCTTCTTATTTGTTCAGTGTGGTATGGGATGGTGTTTGCTTCCAGCCTTATCCGACCTATACGTTACCTTGTTCAGGCTTCAGAGAGGGTGCGTGGCGGGGATTTCAGTGCCAGAATTGAAGATGATAGCAGTAAAGATGAATTTGGAACGCTCAGCCGCAGTTTTAACCGGATGACCGAACAACTGGAAGCGCAGCGCAGCGAACTTATGTATGCCAACCGCAGGCTTGATGAACGCAGACGTTTTACCGAGACTGTTCTTTCCGGTGTGTCCGCCGGGGTTGTGGCTCTTGATAGCCAAAAAAATATTACTCTGTATAACCGCTCATCGGTAGCGATTCTTAATCGTATCAATAAGATATTGGTTGAAGGCGAAAATATCAGCAATTTCCTGCCTGAGATTGAAGAATTGCTTGCCAAAGCCGAAAGTTTGTTTACCGATATTGAGGAAGGCACGGTTATACTGGTTGATAGCGAAAAGACTATTACGTTGCATGTCCGGGTTACGGTGGAGCATGTTGGCAATGAAATTGAAGGGTTTATTGTGACTTTTGATGATATCACCCAGTTGGTTGTGGCGCAGAGGACGGCGGCATGGGCTGACGTTGCCCGCCGGGTGGCGCATGAAATAAAAAATCCGCTGACACCTATTCAGCTTTCAGCCGAGCGCATCAAGCGTAAATATCTGAAATTTATCAGCGAGGACGAAGAAAATTTTATAAAATACACGGATACTATCACCAAGCATGTTGCTGATATCGGTAAAATGGTGGATGAGTTTGTTTCTTTTGCCAAGATGCCTGCCACCCGTTTTATGGATGAAGATATTGTGGCTTTGGTCAAAAAATCAGTGTTTTCTGCACAAGTTACCTGCCCGAATTATGATTTTCAGCTGTTTTTGCCGGATAAACCGGTGATTTTCAAATGTGATGAAAGGCAAATGACCCAGGTTATGACTAATCTGCTTAAAAATGCGGCGGAAGCTATTGATGAGTGCAATAATCGCGATAGTAAAGGGCGGATTAAGGTAACGGTGGAGCAGGATCCGGAAAGGCTGAACATCACAGTGGAAGATAACGGTTCCGGGTTCAGAACGTCTGACATAAATAAAATGTTAGAGCCTTACGTTACAACCCGTAGTAAAGGAACTGGGCTTGGACTTTCTATTGTCAAAAAAATAGTCGATGACCATAATGGATTGATAAATATAGAAAATGTTGATGGTGGCGGAGCAAAAGTAACGCTTTCTTTTTTGCAACACTGTGATATAAGGGCAACATAATAGTGATGAGTAGATGGTGGTAAGAGGTAAGAGGTAAGAGGTAAGAGGTAAGAGGTAAGAGGTAAGAGGTAAGAGGTAAGAAGGCATGTAAAAGGATTATAATAATGGTGCATTACTACGAAGAACTAAAAGTATGGCAAAAATCTGTAAATTTTGTTACGGAAGTTTATAAATATACTGCCTCTTTTCCTAAAGAAGAAGCATATGGTCTTACCTCACAAATTCGTAGAGCAGCAGTTTCCATACCAAGTAACATAGCGGAAGGATCTTCTCGCGAAACTACAAGAGATTTTTTAAGATTCCTAAGTATTAGCAACGGCTCGCTTGCAGAATTACAGACCCAGTTTATTATCGCTAAAAATCTAGGTTTTATAAGTTTAGAAAATCTAGCAATATTAAAAGAAAGTGCAGATGAGGTAGGGCGTATGATTCATGGTTTGCAAAAATCATTACAGAAAAAGTTAGTTTCTTCTACTCACTTACCACTAACTACTAATAACTTACCACTTGAGGCACTATGACCGCTGATATACTTATTGTAGATGATGAAGCAGATATTCGTGGGTTAATCTCGGATATTCTAAAAGATGCAAAATATGATACGCGCATGGCGCATAATAGCGATTCGGCGTTTAAAGCCCTTGCGGAGCGTGTACCTTCCGCGCTTATCCTTGATATCTGGTTGCAGGGCAGCGAGCTGGACGGACTGGGCATTCTGGAGTTGGTGAAGAAAAAATACCCTCATATTCCGGTTATCATGATAAGCGGGCATGGCAATATAGAAACGGCGGTTTCTTCAATTAAAATGGGTGCTTATGATTTTATCGAAAAACCGTTCAAGGAAGACAGGCTGCTGCTGGTGGTGGAGCGGGCTTTGGAAAATGCCAAGCTTAAGAACGAAAATTCAGAGCTTAAAACCCGTGGTAAGCTGGAAATGCAGCTTAATGGTAATTCGCAGATAACCCAGCAATTGCGCACTACTCTGGAAAAAGTTGCTCCGACTGCCAGCCGGGTTCTGATAACCGGTGCGCCGGGGGCGGGTAAGGAAATGTTTGCCCGGTTGCTGCACTCTAAATCGACAAGGAATGCCGCTAATTTTGTGGTTATGAATGTATCCGGGCTTTCTGCCGACAAGGTGGAAGCGGAATTGTTCGGAGTTGAGGATTCCAACCCAACGGGAGGTGCGGAAAAACTTGGGGTGTTTGAGCGTGCCCATAACGGCACTTTGTTTATTGATGAAGTTATGGATATGCCACTGGAAATTCAGGGCAAAATGCTTCGGGCATTGCAGGAGCAGAGTTTTACTCGCCAGCGTGGCAAACAGAAGGTGGAAGTTGATGTGCGGGTTATCGCCGCCACTAACCATAATTTGGAAAGTGAAATTGCTGCCGGTCGTTTCCGCGAGGATTTATATTATCGCCTGAATGTTGTGCCGGTGCGGATTCCATCGCTTAAAGAACGACGCGAGGATATTCCGGAATTATGCAGCTATTTCCTGAGGCGGGCTTCGGAGATGGCGGGGCTTCCGGTGCGTAACCTGTCACAGGAAGCGATCGTAATGCTCCAAGCCTATGGCTGGCCGGGCAATGTGCGCCAGCTACGCAATATGATGGAATGGCTGCTCATTATGACCACCGGACGCGCCGACAATATCACCGCTGATGAATTGCCGCCGGAAATACTGACATCTAATCCGGTTCTTGCCCGCCCGGAAACCAACTCGGATATTATGTCGATGGTGCTGCGTGATGCGCGTGAACTTTTTGAGAAGCAATATCTGGCAGCGCAGATTGAACGTTTCGGTGGTAATATCTCGCGCACATCCTCTTTCGTTGGGATGGAACGCTCGGCATTACACCGTAAGCTGAAGCTTCTGGGGATAGCGACTTCTGAGGAGAAGGTTGGGTAATTTCATAACTCCAGACCCCGCAATAAATGTGGGGTGGCAAGAGTACATGTTTAGATTGTTAGCCACTTATGCTTACGCCACGCCCTTGTGAAGCGGCAGCAACTGCTTCTCTTTCTTCTCTGTTTCTTGCAATCCAGCCAGCTACTCCTTTAACAGCAAGACCTGCTGGTACAGCTCCGGCACCAATATACATTCCGTAATGATTATTATTATGATCTTCTGCTGCATTTACTTGTTTACTACGACCTTCTTCTACTTTTCTGACCTCATCAATAATTCCTGCCGTTTTTCCTTTGACTGCGTCTTGTCTTCCTATTTCGGCAAGTGTATCACTATCTGATTTTTTAGATGATGCGCCACCAGTTAGATCTAATGGGGGCTGTTTATAGGTAGGAATTTCAGTTTCTATAAGGTGTTTAATGGGTGCTTCACATGCGTGTTCTTTAAATTCCGGAACCGGCACTTTCAATTTATTATCGATTACATCTCCACCAGCACCTAAAGCTCCACTGAGTACTGTCACGCCAATAGTTTTCAATGTATCACCCATAAATCCCCCAATTTTTATAAACTTAATACCTAAACTGTTAAGGATTTTAACATATTCGATAATATAGGCAATCTGGGTTATGTTAAGTTTTTGTTACAGCAATATTATAGTATATAACATATTGATAATAATAAAATATTTATGCCAGAGATGAGCAATAGTGTATCTGGTATGGATACCGCCCTTCGGCGGTATGACTCATTCATACAGCGATAAGGTCGTAATAATTGGCAAATGGTCGGAATTTTGTTCTTTAGCTATTTCGCGGTTTTCGATTTTAATCTGCTTTGAAGCGATGACATGGTCAATTCCGATGCGCAGTGGCACTGGCAGGAAGCTTGGCCATGTTCCTTCCATATTATAGTTTTGCTGGTTGGAGTAGAGCTTCGCGCTGGTCAGAACATTCTGCAGATACGGCGAATAAATGGTGCTGTTCATATCGCCGATTAATATGCGGTGTGGTGATTCATCTTTGCTCATGACATCGGCGAGTACTGAGAGATTCTGGTTACGCAGTTCAAAGAAATGCTCGGAAACCGGTGGTGGTGTGTGCAGTTCATATAGATTCAGTTGCAGGTTGTTTACGCTGAATTCGGTGCGGGTGTAGTGATTCCAGCCATCGCCAATGTCTATATAATCAAATTTTTTGACTGGAAGCTTGCTGAATATCGCCATACCGAAAGCCCGGCGTTTGTCATTTGTTCTTATCTGTGACCAGCTATAATGCTTTTTCAGTTCTGTTAATTCATTGGCGCGTGGTTCAGTTATTTCCTGAAGCACGACTATGTCGGCATTCTGTTCAATTATCCACGGAATCGTTTTTTTGAATTCGTCATTAATATAAAGTATGTTGAATTGCAGGATTTTGATTCGAGCTTTTTCTGTGCCTTCGGGAATTGGAGCAGGAGAAAACACTTGATATGCCGGAAGCGCGAAGCCAATTGCGAGAGCCAGCATCCATACGGCAAGAATTTTGCGGGGTTTAAATAGAAATACCAAGGCGAAAAACAAGGAAACCACCGCCATGTGCAAACGCCAATGGATGGCGAGATCGGCTATCCAGAATTTACCCGCAAGCAGGCAGAGAATTAGACCTATGCTTGCTGAGATGCAAACAAACCCGCGACTAAATATCCGCATAGATATGTGTTTCCGCGCTTGCGCCTTGGTGAGTCAGCGCGCCTTTTTCGGCAGAGCCAACCAGCTGTGCGTATTTCCACAGTGCGCCCGAGCCATAATCATTCACCCGTGGCTTCCACGCGGCGCGGCGTTTGGCGATCTCATCATCTGACAAATCGACGGTAATTTTTCCTTCTATGGCATCAATGGTGATTTTATCACCATCTTTAAGTAGCCCAATAGCTCCACCCAGTGCTGCTTCCGGCCCGACATGACCGATGCAGAAACCGCGCGTGCCACCGGAAAAACGTCCGTCAGTGATGAGTGCAACTTTATCGCCTGCGCCTTGCCCGTATAAAGCTGCGGTGGTGGATAGCATTTCGCGCATGCCAGGCCCGCCTTTTGGCCCTTCATAACGGATGATGATGACATCGCCGTCTTTATATTTGCGTTGTTCCACTGCAGCAAAAGCATCTTCCTCGCAGTCGAAACACAGGGCTGTACCTGTGAATACCAGGTTTTTCATGCCGGCGACTTTTACAATCGCTCCTTCCGGTGCAAGGTTACCTTTCAGCACGACTACACCGCCGGTTTTGGTGAATGGGTTGTTATGCGGACGGACTACTTCCTGACCTTCTGGGAATTTTACATTTTTCAGATTTTCAGCCATGGTTTTTCCGGTGACGGTCAGGCAGTCGCCATGCAGGAAGCCACCATCGAGTAGGGTTTTAAGTACAATCTGCACACCGCCGACTTCGTATAGATCCTTGGCGGAATATTTGCCACCGGGCATCAGGTCAGCTAGGTATGGTGTGCGTTTAAAGATTTCACCAACTGCGTGAATGTCAAAATCAATGCCACATTCATTGGCGATGGCGGGGAGATGCAGGGCAGCATTGGTGGAGCCACCGGTTGCTGCAACCACGGCCGCAGCGTTTTCCAGAGATTTGCGGGTGACGATATCACGCGGGCGGATTTTGTTTTTAAGCAGTTCCATAACCGCACGGCCAGATTCAAAACCAAAAGCATCACGCGATTCATACGGCGCGGGCGCACCTGCGGAATTGGGCAGGGCAAGGCCGATTGCCTCAGACACGCATGCCATAGTGTTGGCGGTGAATTGCCCGCCACATGAACCGGCTGATGGGCAGGCGGCTTGTTCCAGCTCGTGCAAATCTTCCGCGCTCATATTACCCGCGCTATGTTGCCCGACACCTTCAAACACATCAACCACAGTCACCTGTTTACCTTTGTATTTTCCGGGTAGGATTGAACCGCCATAAATAAACACGCTGGGAACGTTGAGGCGTACCATTGCCATCATAAGACCGGGAAGTGATTTGTCGCAGCCGGCGAGTCCAACCAGCGCGTCATAGCTATGACCGCGCATGGTAAGCTCAACCGAATCGGCTATCACTTCGCGCGAGACCAGCGAGGATTTCATGCCTTGATGCCCCATCGCGATGCCATCAGTTACGGTGATGGTGGTGAACTCGCGCGGTGTTCCGCCTGCTGCTGCCACACCTTTTTTTACCACTTGAGCCTGACGGGCCAGGGTGATGTTACAAGGTGCTGCTTCGTTCCAGGTTGTGGCTACTCCAACCAGAGGGGCGTTGATGCCCGCTTCGGTTATACCCATGGCATAGAGATAGGAACGGTGCGGCGCGCGTTGCGGCCCTTCGGTTACGTGGCGGCTGGGGAGGCGGGATTTTCCGTAGGTTTTGGTCATTTTGTGGCTCGATAAAAATTGGCATGGATACCGCCCTTCAGCGGTATGACAATTTATAAAATATTTTCGGGAATTAGCAAGCGGGGGTTGGTAGTTTTTGCAGGGAAATTATAGGTAGGTTAGCGACCTTGGCCTTCTTTATTGCCAAACGTCCTCATTGCATGGTCATTTAAAGTTCCGGTTACTCTGTGATATACATCTACTGCCCCATCACCGAGCGCACATCCACCAGCAAAGCCAAGAGCAAATCCTAAAGGGGCACCAACACCAGCAGAAATAGGGACAGCTGAGGATGCACCAATCAGACCTGCAATTCCACCAGTGACAAAACATGCTGTGTTTTTATCACCATTTATTTCTCTTTGCTTTTTTTCTTTATCAAGAAGTCTTTCGTAATTAGCTATTTGTTCTTGGGTTAACTGATCAGCCATAACATTCTCTCATTATTAGTTGGTTTTAATATAGTTAACAAATCTAGCACAAAAACTTATAAATGAATATGAAGTTTTTGTTACAGTTAAAATATGTGGTTAATATATTGAATTATAATGATTTGTCATTGCGAGCGTAGCGAAGCAATCCAGTTTTACTTAATGACAATTTGCTGGATTGCCACGCATTTTTTATAAAAATGCTTGCAATGGACTATTATATCTCCGCAAGCCTCTGTAGGGGGTAGCCAAGTGCCAGCATAATGCCTTTTGCCTTGTTTATCAGCTCGTCCAGCTCTTTTTCCGGGGTGGAATCGGCGACTATGCCGCCACCAACCTGAAATTCAAATTTTTTGTCCTTTATTATCAAAGTGCGGATAACTACGGATAATTCACAGCTTCCGTCGCCACCGAACCAACCGATTGCCCCGCTATAAACACCGCGTATCTGTTGTTCAAGCCGACTGCAGAGATTCATGGCGTGGATTTTGGGTGCGCCGGTCATTGAGCCGGGGGGGAAGGCGGCTTTGACAGAATCAATGGTGCTGTGGCTTGCAGATTTTTTACCGCTTACCGTGCTGGAGAGATGATGGATGGTGGCGTGGGTGGTGATGTCGAACAGGGACTCGGTTTTTATGCTGCCGGTTACGCATGACCTTGCCAGATCATTACGCATTAAATCGACAATCATCAGGTTTTCGGCGCGGTCTTTTTCGCTTTCGCTGAGTTTACGGCGTAACTCTGCGTCGGATTTTTCATCAGCTCCGCGTGGGGCGGTGCCTTTGATCGGGCGGGTGGTTATGTTGCCAGCTGCGTCGATATTCATGAATAGTTCCGGACTGGAGGAAACTATACAACTATCACCCAGTTTTATAAAGGCACTATAGGGCGCGGGGCTTACCCCGCAAAGATTTTTGAATAGCTGGAAGCAATCAGGATTTTCCACAAATTCACCATAAAATTTACGGGTGAGATTGGCTTGATATAAATCACCGGCGTGGATGCGCTCAATGACATGTGCGGCTTTTTGCAGATACTCAGCGCGGGTCATATTTGAGGTGATATTTTTTATGGGAGGAATTGTGCTGGCGACTTGCTGTTTAAGAACTGGTGAGTTGGAGTTGCCATTGCTCCATAATATCAGAGTTTTGCTTTCATGATCAAACTGGTAGATGTTCGCGAAATTAAGCATCTGCAGATGCGGCATTTGTAGCCAGTCTGGCTTATCTTTTTCCAGATTTTCCAGAGTGTTTTTTAAGCCATAACCCAGATAGCCAAACCACGCATTTTCAAAACATTGTTTGTTATTGGAAAGATGGCGGGAAAATTCAGCAAAATCATTGCCGGTTATATGTTGTTGCAAGCCACAGGCGAGGTAGCTGTAACGCCCGGTATAGTGCGCCCTAACGCCGGAATATAACAAAACCCAATATGGCTCATTTATGCGTTCTGCCAGTTCCAGAGGCGAACACCATGAAATAGTTTTTTGAGTATATTGCGGATTAGCCATAAACTAGTTATTAATGCAGCATGAATATATTTAAAAGATTATTTGAGCTGCTTTTCAAAAGAAAACGCAAAAAGCACTATCTGCCACCAGAACAGTTGCCGCAGGAAGCTATGGCACAGGTCATGCGAGAAGTGAGTTTCCTGCGCTCTGAGCATGCGGTCGATGTGCGCGAGCTTGAGGCTGGTGAAAAACCGGGTATTCCTAAGAAAGCTGAGTAATATTACTTATTCTTCGGAGCAGGTGCTGGAGCTGGAACAGGAGCGGTGGTTTCCATTTCCGGTATTTTCGCAACATGCTTATTAAATAACGCCAGTACCTCAATGCTATTCTTACCGTTTACGGTCAAGTTTTTGCCATCATTTATGATGTCAAATTTCAAAGTACCATTATTCTCAGCAGTTCCAGCGGGAATAAGAGCCAGAAGGAATTCCTTGAAAGATTTGACTGAATCGCTGGTTATATTCGCGAGTTGGGAATTGTTTTTTGGGCTAAAGATGGACATGGCATATTGCAAATTCTCTACGTAAGCAGCCATATTATCAAGCATCACGGCGCAATTGGCGCAGGTAATTGATAAATTGCCGCCAGGAATCGGATTAGCAGCATCTGCTTTGATGGAGCCTGTGGTAGTTACTCCATAGGAAGCGGTTGAGAAATCAAGTGCTTTTAAATCAGCGTTGAAATTTGTAAAACTATCATTGCCAGCATAACTTGCATCAATTTTGGTTGTAATTTTACCAAGAGCGTTAAAATCAGGGATAACAGAATACAACATTTTATTTGTATCTTCTTTTGACATACGAGATAGTTTAAGCTTGGTTTCCTGCGCGTATTCGGAGCTGCCTCGTTTCAGCTGTTCTATCATATTATAGAATTGTGTGTGCAAAATACTCCGCAGTAATTCTGTCGCTGTTGTTTCAGTTTTATAGGAAAAAGACGCATTTCTCATACTATCTTTTGTATTATAGGTAAAAGATGCGCTGGTATCGCTTTGATAAGCACTGTTCGCCAGCAAGAACTTGTTGATTTTCAAGCTAAGAGGGGAATTCATAGCCTGCGGAGTTTTCCAATTTTCAGTTCCACTGTATAAAATATCTATTTCCGTATTCTGCTTGCCATAACTTGAAGGCACAACGGAAACTGTTTCCGGGGATAAGGCGTTTGCATATAATTTATAAATAACATCGTAGGAATTTGTCGCTTCCATATCTTTTATCAGGATATACAGGCGTATGTCTGCATGATCTTTCTGTGGATTACGAGAGATAAAAAAGCGCGAACTGCCATAGGTCATTAGCGGTTCTTTGGTTTCTTTGTTTGTTATATTTGTGGCGGGGATAACGCAATCGATAGAGCGCGTATTTTGAGCAATCTTAGCTTTATCTTTATGTAATAAATAAAAATCCCACAAATTGCCCAGCAACCAGCCATCATTTACCAGTTGCAGCTCACAGATAGTGCTTCCACTCGGTTGGTTAAGAGTAGCAACGGTTCTATCCCTAATACTGCCTTTTCCTACAAGTTCTCCATGTGATTCCACTCTGAACTTATTAGAAAAAGCATTGGCTATAAGGTTGATTGAACCATTCAATGCGTAATCTTCATGCCATTCCGGCATATTATTAAGATTAAAAATTTTATTTAAGCTAACTTCTTCCATAAACCTGTTAATGCGTCCGGTGATGCGCGGGTTTACAATTGATACGTTCATAGATACGGGAAAACCTGATACATTGACTTCCTTATAGGTGACTTTAAGGTTTTCAGTACCAACGGAGTTTAGATATGCCTCAACATCTTTTTTTACGTCAGAAGCACGGCTGAACCAGACTATGCTGATAACAGCAGAAAACATTAAAACAAAAGTCACCAGTCCGAGAAGAATCAGTTTACGCATCGCAATATCCACTTAAAACAGGTTGTAAAACATGAGTTCATTGTTAAACCAAACATCGTACTTACTCAAGTCATATTTGCTGGATTCGTTATTGAGTTATGATTTTTCTGTCTTTATATAGGTTGGCATGGAGAAACACGAAGTAATATTGGGTTTGGGAAGCAATGTTGGAAACAGGCGCGAGATGCTGCGCTTTGCGGTTTCAGGATTAGAACCATATCTGGAAAATATCCGTATTTCCCATATTTTTGAGTCAGATGCATTATTGCCTGAAGGCGCGCCGCCGGAGTGGAATATGCCGTATTACAATATGGCGGTTGCAGGCAAAACCAGCCTTACTCCACAGGAATTGCTAAATACGGTTAAACAGATAGAGCAGGAATTGGGGCGCGAAAAAGTCGGGCATTGGTCGCCGAGGGAGATTGATATTGATATTCTTGGTATGGGAGACTTGGTAATTGATTCAGAAGACTTGCAAATTCCGCATAAAGAACTGCTGAAGCGCAATTTCGCGCTTATCGGTGTGGCGGAAATTGCCCCGAACTGGCTGCATCCACTGGCGCAGAAAACCGCGAAGGAACTGGCAAAAGCAACCGCACTTACTGGTCTTGCCATGATTAAAAGACCGGAACTGGTGGGGATTATCAACATAACGCCGGATTCTTTTTCCGATGGTGGGGAAAGTTTTACGGTGCAGGACGCGCTTATCAATATTTTGCGGTTGGTGGATGAGGGCGTGGATATAATTGATATTGGTGCGGAATCCACCCGCCCGAATGCAACATTAGTTTCACAAGAAGAAGAATGGGCGCGGCTGGAGCCGGTGTTATCACGGCTTAACGGTTTTCCAATTCCTATAAGTGTTGATACGCGGTATGCGCAGACGGCAAGAAAGGCTCTGGATCTTGGCGTGGCTTGGATAAATGATGTTTCCGGTTTTGCAAGTGCTGAGATGGTGGCGGCGGTTCGTGATTCTGAGTGTAAATTGGTGGTGATGCACTCGCTTACTGTTCCTGCCGATAAGAATGTTGTTCTGCCGGTTGATTCTGATCCGGTTGAACTTATTATTTTCTGGGCAAAAACGCGGTTTGAAGAGCTGAAAAAATCTGGCATCAACCGCAACCGGATTGTTTTTGATCCGGGCATTGGTTTTGGAAAGAATGCGCAGCAATCGCAGGCAATTATTGATGGTGTAGCAAGATTTAAGGATCTGGATGTGCCAATATTTATTGGGCATTCACGGAAGTCGTTTTTATCTACTGTCATGCCGCATTCATTGCGGCATCCGGACTTTAGCCAGACCCCGCAACAAGTGCGGGGTGACAATATTGATGACAAGGACGATGCAACCATAAAAATCTCACAATTACTGGCAGAAAGTGGTGTGGATTACCTGCGGGTGCATAATGTGAAAAGGCATAGGCTGGAGGTTTTGTAGCTATTTATCAGTATGTTATGTTGTGCTGAAGACGATTTATCTATCTGTAATTTTGATGTAATAAATGTTTAACAAACAATGATTTGCGTGGAGTTATTTTATTAAGTATTATGTTAAACATAACTTAAAATGTGATTTTTTATGGCTTTTAATATAAATATATCTGGTTTCCTGAAAAACATTTTCTCACGAAAAAATGCTGCTGAAGATGTCATAGGAAAACGGATTGAAAATAGCACTCCTAAAGCTTTGCGTAATCCAACTGCTCTACACGGTTCTTCAAATGCACAATATTTGGAGCCTCCCATTGAACCGGTATCATGGAAACAAGCAACTGAGGGATTAGATGGTGGGGCATCTAAAATTAAGCCAAAACCCACTGATAATGAGGAGATGGTAAGAGAAATAGGGGAAAGACCATTATATTCAAGTAAATCCAACAGTGATGATGTGCGGAGCTTTCAAGACTTCATAAGGGGATATGGTGGACGTGATTCACATACTCCTCGTCAACAGGCAGAACTACATGCCGATCACTTTGCGCAATATACAGGAGATGTTGAACGGATGCAGCGTACTGCACAGTTGCATCATGAAGAGATGGCTAGAACAGAGCAAGATACGTTGTGGCAAGATTTCATAAATGGGCAGAAATTGCATCCACAACGGCATCATGAACACGACCACGATATTGAACGTTGATAATAGCCTTAAATAAGGCATAATGTCCTCCCATAAACATGGGCATTAGTATTATGAGCGCGGTAATCGAACAATTCCTGAAACAATTGCAACATCCGCTGATTGCAGGGATAGATTTATCGCTGGACAGGATGTTGCGCTTGCTTGCGATCCTGCGTAATCCGCAGAAACGTCTGCCGCCGGTAATTCATATTGCAGGGACGAACGGTAAAGGCTCAACACTTGCTTATCTGCACGCGATTTTTGAAGCTGCCGGTTACCGCGTGCATCGTTACACATCACCGCATCTGGTGCATTTTCGCGAGCGGATTATTTTGCAGGGCAAGGAAATAGATAATGCCGGTATTGAAAAGATTTTTCGCTATATCTCGCCAGCTTTGCAGCAGCAACAGGTCACTTTTTTTGAGGCGATAACTGCTGCGGCTTTTGTCGCTTTTGCCGAAAAACCAGCGGATATTTTGCTTCTGGAAACTGGGCTGGGCGGGTTGCTTGATGCAACCAATGTAATCGAAAAACCGCTGGCAACAATCATTACGCCAATCGCTTTTGACCATACGGAATTTCTTGGTGATACTATTGAAAAAATCGCCGGTGAAAAAGCCGGGGTCATCAAGCGCGGTGTTCCATGTATAATAGGCAGGCAGGAATTTCCGGAAGCTATGAAAGTGCTGGAAGGTAAAGCGACACAGCTTTTCGCGCCGTTATTACGGCTGGGGCAGGAATGGCGGATAGAAAATCACCGCTATATTTCACCGGCAAAAAACATAGAGCTTACGCTGTCGCTGGCGGGTGAACATCAATATGATAATGCCGGAGCGGCAATTGCTTGTATCGAACAAATGCCACAGTTTAATATCAGCGATGAGCATATCGTAAAAGGTTTGGCGAGCGCGGTGTGGCCAGCGCGTTTGCAGCATCTGACCAACCATCCATATTGCGCGCTGTTGCCAGAAAATATGGAATTGTGGCTGGACGGTGGGCATAATCCGCAGGGCGGGCAGGTGCTGGCGAAATGGCTGGAGGGGCAGGCTAAGGATAAAAAAATATACCTGATTTGCGGGATGATAAAAGGTAAGGATATGCGGGAATTTTTAAGATTCCTCGCGCCATATGCCGAGTTTTTATGCTCGGTTATAATCCGTGAGGAAGCTAATAGTCAGAGCGCGGAAGCAGTGGCGGAAGCGGCGCAGGCGGTGGGCATAAAAGCGCAAGGCGCAAACAGCATTGAAAAAGCGTTGCAAACAGTAATAGAAAAGGCAAAAGACCAAACGGCATTAATTTGTATTTGCGGATCGCTGTATCTTGCTGGTAAGGTGCTTGAAATTGAGAAATAGGAAAGAGAAAATATGACGACACAATTTCAGAATATCATAGATGCAGCGTGGGAAAATCGGGCATCGCTCAATATACAGACTAAAGGCGAGGTGCGGGAGACGGTGGATTTTGTGCTGTCGGAGCTGGATAAGGGCGCGATGCGCGTTGCCACAAAAACCGATGGCAAATGGCAGGTCAATCAATGGCTGAAGAAAGCGATTTTGTTGTCGTTCCGGCTTAACGATAACGCGCTTATGGAATCTGGCGCGCTGCGCTATTTTGACAAAGTTCATACCAAATTTGCCAGTTGGACAGAGGCGGATTTCCGTTCGGCTGGGTTTCGCGCTTTGCCGGGCGCGGTTGTGCGCCGTTCGGCTTATATCGGTAAAGATGTGGTGCTGATGCCAAGTTTTGTGAATGTCGGCGCGCATGTGGGCGAGGGGACGATGGTTGACACTTGGGCGACAATCGGCAGTTGCGCGCAGATTGGCAAACATTGCCATATTTCTGGCGGAACTGGAATTGGCGGAGTGCTTGAGCCGTTGCAGGCTGACCCTGTAATTATTGAGGATAATTGCTTCATCGGCGCGCGTTCGGAAGTTGCCGAAGGGGTTATTGTTGAGGAAGGTTCGGTGATTTCGATGGGCGTGTTCATTGGTGCTTCCACCAAGATTGTTGATCGTGCTACTGGTGAGGTTGTTTATGGTCGCGTGCCGGCTTATAGCGTGGTGGTGCCGGGAACGATGCCCGCCAAAAATGCTGGCGAACCAAACCTCTATTGCGCGGTTATAGTTAAACGCGTGGATGCAAAAACCCGATCAAAGACTGGAATTAATGAACTTTTGCGCGAGTAGATTAGATTTCTTCTAGAAATAAATCAGATATTTCAACTATTGTGTTCCAATCAGCAATGATTTGTGCTGGGAAAACCACTGTTCTTGATTGTTCACTAAAAGAATGAGTCATCCAAGGTACGAATCTTCCAATAGACTCCAATTCTTTTGATAGTCTCTCATATTCTGTAAAATTATATTTTTTAAGGGCATCCATACGACTTACTTCTATCTCGTGTTCCATAGCGGCTTCCTCCTCATTTACTATATAAGGTGGTATATATAGTGGTATTCTGTGAGCTAGTGCGTCCCTAAAATTTTTAAGATGAGCATACCATTCCTTTTGGCTTTCAGTTTCTAAATAGCATTTTATTTTACTGGAAAATGATTTTCTAACATTTTCATATCTTTCACCAAATCCAATTTGGTGATTTTGTAATTCATTTCCTTCATCATTTTTGATATTTTTTTCTTTGACCCATACCCAAGCCAAATTATCTAAACAACCAAAAATATTTAAAATAAAACTTTGAAGATTAATTGTTGTATCTGATAATTCTTCATTTGAAAATTTACAGTTTCTTTCTGGTGGACAAATTTTATAAATATTATGTATGCATCGTACTAATATCTTTAATCGTCGCACAAAGCCATGTGTAGCAAATTCTTTTGCTTGACTGTTAGCAAATTGCTTAGATGTATATTTAATTAGCAAAGACTCATAGGTTCTATTTATTTTAGTATATTCCTCCATAAGCTGCTGGATTTTTTCATCAGGAAAATACGCATTTTTGTTTTTTGTATCAAGCACGCTTGCTATTTTCCTGCTTTTCAGACAACGGAAACTCCAGCTTGTCCAGCATTTCTTTAGGGCAGATTTGCCAGAATTTTGGCAGTTCATATTCCCAACCGGAAAGTATGTTGTCAGCGCGAGGGGAGGCGGTTTCTGCGTAATGTGCAGCTATTAAGTCGCGCAGGATTTTTTCCCAATGGCTGCTTGCCACGCGTTGATAGATAACGCTTTCGTCATTAACGCGGGCTTCGAAACTTGCATCTGCATCATAAATAAATGCCATTCCACCAGTCATGCCCGCGCCAAAATTATGCCCGACAGAACCGAGGATAACGGCTATGCCACCTGTCATATATTCGCAGGCGTTAGAGCCACAACCTTCAATAACCGTGAGTGCGCCGGAGTTGCGAACGGCGAAACGCTCGCCAGCTTGCCCAGAAGCAAAAAGTTTTCCTGCGGTTGCGCCGTATAAAACCGTGTTGCCGATAATGGTGTTTTCATGCGGAATAAGCGCGCTGGACGGACGTGGACGAACAACCATAATTGCTCCGGAAAGCCCTTTACCGACATAGTCATATGAG
>Ga0105164_10000313_pt1 | contig 36164 bp, 34 predicted proteins | sample VDWuncwatermetaG_FD_89674 | JGI IMG/M metagenome (GOLD analysis project Ga0105164, IMG submission 89674) | Wastewater microbial communities from Netherlands to study Microbial Dark Matter (Phase II) - VDW unchlorinated drinking water | ecosystem: Environmental > Aquatic > Freshwater > Drinking...
TGTCGACGCTGGTGGCCGGCATCAAGGCGCACAGGAATTACACCGAGGCGATCGGCCAGCATCTGCGGCTGATCGGCCCCGAAATCCTTCTGGAACCCGACACCTGGAAACCCGTGCTGAAGAGCCGTTACAGCGCGGGGAATCCTGTGATCTGCTGGACTAAGGGGCAGGCGGGCTCGATTGAAATATGGGCAGACCGGGGGCAAGGTTTTTCACTGTTTGCGGTCAATACCGAGCCCGATACGATAGATACCACGCCGCTGCCCGATGCCGGCACCAACTGGAAATACAAGGCGATTTACCGCCTGCACGATGTGCCTGTCGGCCAGTGGAGTGATGTAATGAATGTCACGGTTGGAATCTGATTTGTACCTGTCCGCTGAATTGGAAAATTCGGCGGACAATTAACGATCCAGAAGCTGTTCATCTGGTTTTTTCTCAAGACTCTCTTCAAATTTCAAACTCCTGCAGGAAGCAAGCAGCGTATACTTCCGCTGTCAGGCATAAAGCGATTATTCATAAGTCGATAATTTTGCTTACTGCATGATTGGCTTTGTGCCATAAGGAGATATTCGGCGGTGTGCTGAGTTAACCCTGCATGGCCTTATTCAATGCTGCTGCAGTTTGTGGACGCACAGCAATTCTTGTAGCAGGCTCAGAGCCTTCCATGCTCACGGTTAAAAACAGTACGGCTCGACGATTCCCAGTTACAGTCCGCAATCGGCGATTTACAGCACCCACAAAGCTTCTTTTTAGATCGGCAAGACTTGAGTAGGGCAGCCCATCCCCAATTAAATCATCAAGGCTAACGGGTTCGCTCGCAGTGAATCGCCTGAGAGTTTCAATACTTTTCTCGCTGATGTTGGCTATCAGATCTTTTGCCTCTGCCACGGTGATGTCTATCACCTGCTTGGCGCTAGAGGTAGCCTCGTTACCCTCAATTGTTGACTGATAATATTCTTCACCTGATATTTGTTCTGGTGAAAATTCGAATGGCATAGATTCATCGCTATCGACATAGCTTGAGTCTACGTTAAAGCCTAGCAACCCTATTAGCTCCCGTTGGCATGATACGGAAAGCTTGGAGAAGTCTTCTGGCGTGATAGTTAACATCATATTAATTATCCATATTTAACTGAAGCTAAATAATGCATGATATAAATAATCTTGTCAATTTTTATGCAAAAAATTGCATATATTTAGCAAATAAATCACATCATGCATTCTTTATAGTGAAATAAATGTTTTTAATGTATATGATGTGATAATTGCTGTCGTTCAGCTAAAATCGCAGCATGGAGCCGCTATGTCAATAAATAAAGTAGTTCTGGTTGGGCGTCTTGGCAAAGATCCGGATGTCAAAAAAATGACCAATGGGGACACGGTTGCCAATGTTACGATGGCAACCACGGAGTCATGGAAAGACAAGTCTGGAAGCAAGCAAGAAAAAACAGAATGGCACAATCTTGTGTTTTATCGCCGACTTGCCGAAATCGCTGGCGAGTATCTGAAAAAGGGCTCGCAGATTTATGTCGAAGGGAAGCTTCAAACGCGCAAGTGGCAGACCAAGGAAGGGCAGGATCGCTACTCAACTGAAATTATCGTGTCGGAAATGCAGATGCTTGGGAGTAAGATGACTGAACACTCGGATCAATCTGTAGATCGTCCAAGGCACGATGCTGTCGATAGCATTCCTTTCGGCAATAACATAATCAGCACAGGAACATTGACTGGTAAAGATGACGACTATCCGTTTTAGCTATGAAAGCCAAGGCAAGGGGTAGGCAGTACATCAGTCTACAGTTATTCAATATAAATTGAATGTATTTCCTCGAGGTACTCGTCAGTTATTTTATTTAGAATTTTTAGAGGATGTGTAATGACATTAGGATTAGCTTTTTTTCTATCGACGTTAGTTGTTAGCGCAGTGCTACTCTACCATTGGGGGCATCTAAGCAAACTTTCTCGTTATAACTGGAAGAAGTCTCTGCCTGTGATAGCGAGTTCTTTTTCTTTACTATTTTTGGTCGGTGGATCATTAATTGGATACAGATACTACCAAAATATGCCGAAAGCTCAATTCCAATATTGTGACCTTGATCTTGGAATGAGCATGGAAGAGGTTATTTACATTAAGGGGGAACCAACATTTGTACTTGGAGAAGAATCCAATGACCCGATATTTAGGGGGCGAGAGGTAATAGCCGTTGAGAAACTGTTAGGCATGAAAGGGGTTAAGAATTATCTTGATTGGCAATATGAAAACCCGAAATCATCATCTAGAATTGACGTATATTTCTCCACGAAAACAAATAAAATATCCACAATTGGCTGCTATTCCAAGGGAATAGGCGAGTGCAATATTCTAGGAATTTATTCCGGAATGTCTGAGGACGCCGTTTTTGACATACTAGGTAAACCAGAGCATGTCAAAATAGATGGTGTGACAAAAATCATTGAATACCCGCACCTAAATCTCACGCTGTACCTCTCTCATAAGACAGTTTATATGATAAAAATCGAGTCGACTAAGGGGTAATGCGTTAATTTCACCATGCATACATAAAAATGAAAAGATATGGAAACTGAAACAATCGATAGTATTTCATCTCTGCTAGAGTTGATTGCCAAGGAAAAACGGAAAGCTGGCGAAAATAGCCTATATTTCCGAGGGCATAAAAAACACTACAGCACTGTTACGCCATCTATTGGTAGGGATGGGTTGTTAGAAAGTGAAGATCAACTCTTCAAAGAATTTATATTGAGAAATCCAGATGAGTTTCAGGGGCAGCGATCAACATTCCAGATACTTGCAAAAATGCAGCACTATGGCTTACCTACTAGGCTCCTTGATATTTCGAGTAATCCTCTTATTTCTTTATTCTTTGCAGTCGAGGAGGACGAGAAGGCAGAAAACGTAGACGGCGAATTAATCCTTTTTTCTATACCTCAAAAATATATTAAATATTATGATTCCGACACGGTGAGTGTGGTGTCAAATATTGCAAAGCGACCCCATAAAAAATTAAATATCAGTAAAATTTTAAGAAAAATAACGGCGGACGAAAACAAACAACAATGGTTAAAACGGTTTAATGAAATACCACACATCAAGTATCTGCTTCATGAAATTAAAGATGAGAAGCCATACTTTGCTCACGTTATAGAAAAAGATCATCTACAATCAATTTGGTGCGTTAAACCATTATTAAATAATAGAAGAATTATAAAGCAGGACGGTGCATTTTTACTTTTTGGTATTGATGGAAGCAAGGAAAAATTGGCAAGTTATAAACCCGAGGCTTTTATGCCTAAATGCTACAAGGTAACTAATAAAGCTCAATTAAGAGAGCAGTTAGAGTTGCTTGGTGTATCGAAAGACAAAATTTATCCCGAGTTAGATACGACTGCTCAGTATTTAAAACATAAATATGCGAAGGGATAACAATCACATTCAATTGAACAAAGTAACAATGCGTCGCGCCACCCCGCACCTTTATTTTGTCTTCGATGTGTGACGTTAGCGTTCACGGAGGAGAGTGTAAGAAGTTTGGTGTGTTTTGTGACCGATAGCAACGTCTCGGGAACGGCACTGCAAGTCTTAGCAAGATTGAGCACACATTGAAAGTCCGCTGTTTCTCGACACCGGAATGTCATGCTGTTGCTGTTTGAATATCCGCTGTCTGTTTCAAACCGGTTACAGCCTGAACTGACAATAATGAATTTTTCAGATGCCGCGTCTGATGATCGTGCTAAGCAATGCGACTACAGCGGCAGACAATAGTCCCGTTGCCAGAATGAGCGGCATTTCTCCTGAAAAATGGAACAACTCGCGCAGTGCCGGCACGCCAAGCACCAGCGCCAGGGCACAGCCGGTCCCTGACAATATCCATCGCAACGTCGGATTTTTTTCGGATCCGGATGCATGTTGCGTGCGGTTGCCTAACACCAGTGCAATGTTGCCTGCCACCATCGATGTGAAAACCAGTGCACGCACCGTGCCTTCGTCGCAGCCTGCCGCGCGGGCAAAGAGGAAGACGGCTGCTGTGACGCAGAAGGCCATGCTACCCTGCAGCAGACTGAGTGCGAGCGTTCTGCCGCCGAACAGTGCTTCCGTTGCCGCTCTGGGCGGCCGTTGCATGATGTATTTCTCTTCCGCTTCAGCTTCGAAGAAAATTGAGCAGGCAGGTCCGATGATCAGTTCCAGAAACATAATGTGCGCCGGCATTAAGAGCAGCGGTTCGCCCATTAAAACGGGCAGCATGGCCATGCCGACGATAGGCAGGTGTACCGCCAGTACATAGCTCATTGCGCGGCGCAGGTTATCATAGATGCGCCGGCCCATACGTACGGTTGTGACCAGTGATGCGAAGTCGTCCCTGAGCAGTACAAGACCTGCCGCTTCGCGTGCCACATCAGTGCCGCGCAGCCCCATCGCGACGCCGATATGCGCAGCTTTAAGGGCCGGTGCATCGTTCACGCCGTCACCCGTCATCGCGACGATCTCGCCGTTAGCCTTGAACGCTTCTACCAGACGCAGCTTTTGTTGCGGCACGATGCGTGCAAATACCTGCACATCGTGCAGCCTTGCGCGCAAAGCTTCGTCTGTCATCGTGTCGAGTTCGGAACCCGTGAGTATCTGATTTGCCTCAAATCCCAGTTCACGGGCGATGGCCTGCGCGGTGCGCGGATGGTCGCCTGTGATCATCACCACGCGAATGCCGGCCGCATGACACTGGCAGATTGCGTCTTTGACATCGGCGCGCAACGGGTCTTGCAGTCCGAGCAGGCCGACGAACGAATATTCGATGTCGTGCTGCAGCTCGGGCCACGATATCCCCTGCTGCAGCGTGGCGCGCGCAACCCCCAGCACACGCAAGCCTGCATCGGCCATTTGGGCGGCGAATTTTTCAATCTCCTGCGCGTGATCCAGATGGCAAAGATCGATGATCGCTTCCGGCGCGCCTTTGGCTGCCACCATGTGATGCGGCTGATCCGTGCCCTGCCACACATGCGACATCGCCAGCATCTCAGGCGACAGGCTGTATTCATGGACGATCTGCCATTTTTCATGCAGATGTTCGCTGCCCGTCAGGGTGCGCTGTCCGAGCTCATGCAGTGCGCGTTCCATCGGGTCGAACGGTTCTTTTTCACTGGCCAGAATGCCGAACTCGACCAGCTCGTGCCAGGGCTCCGGCAACTCGTTCAGATCATGCACCTGCAGCAGCTGTCCGTCGCTGTACAGCGTGTGGATGACCATGCGATTTTCGGTCAGTGTGCCGGTTTTGTCGGTGCAAAGCACGGTCGTGGCACCCAGGGTTTCGATCGCATCCAGGCGGCGCGTCAGCACATGGTGTTGTGAGATGCGCCATGCGCCCAGCGACATGAATATCGACAGTATCACCGGAAATTCTTCCGGCAGGGTGGACATCGCCAGCGTGATGCCGGCCAGCAGTGCGTTGAGCCAATGGCCGCGCGAATAGCCGTAGATGAGCACCAGCGACAGGCACAATATGACGGCGATGAATGCCACGCGGCGCACCAGGGCTGCCATCTGAATGCGCAACGGCGATGTGCCGCCCCTGGTATCCTGCAGCGATTTGCCGATCTGTCCGATGGCGCTCGCATGACCTGTGGCCGTGACCCGGGCGATCCCGCTGCCCTGTACCAGTACCGTGCCGGCATAAACGAAGGGCAGATCTTCGCCTCCGGGCTCGCGGGCAGGCGAATCTGCATCGCCCGGCCGTTTGCGCACGGGAACCGATTCGCCGGTCAGCATGGATTCATCGGCGAACAGATCGTTGCAACTGAGCAGTACCGCATCGGCCGCGACTCTGTCGCCTTCGGCGAGCAGCAACAGATCGCCCGGTACCACTTCGCGTCCGGCGATGCGCTGCGACATACCGTCCCTCACGACGCGGGCTCGCGGGCTGGATAAGTCGCGCAAGGCTTCCAGTACCCGTTCGCTCTTCTGTGCCTGAAATACCGTCATGCTGATGATGATCACGACGAAACCCAGCAGCATCAGCGCATCGGAGACGTCCCCCAGCAACAGATAGATGCCGCCCGCGGTCAGCAGCAGCAGGAACATCGGCTCGTGCAGTATCTCGGCGGCAATGAGGTGCAATCGGCGCGGCTGCGGCGGGGTCAGCTCGTTATAGCCTGAATCTTTCAGGCGCTGTTCGGCCTCAGTGGCGCTTAACCCGGTTATGTCCTGATCGAGAGCGTTCATGATGGTCACACTGTCGCATGATGGGAATGTGAGCATACCGCGATCGCACTGTAATAGGGGCACCATGTAAAAAATAGCTGCATCGGTTGCGCGTTTCGGGTAAATTGCGCGCTCTATTTAGTGTGAACATTGAACTTGTCAGGCAAGCGCATATCTGACTCGTTTTGAATAACCTTGGGGAACAATATGACGAAATACAGCAACCGCATGATACTCATACACTGGCTGACACTGGCCTTTCTGGTCGCAGCCTGGTTTTTAGGTGAAGAGTTGGCGGAAGCGACAGATGACAGCAGCGCAACGCTGATCGCCTACTTTATTCACGGTGCCGCCGGTGCGACGGTCTTGTTGCTGACCATCGTGCGTCTGTTTTTCCGTAGCAAGGATGGTACGCCAGCGGCTATCGGTCAGAGTGTCATGGATAAAGTGGCCAAGGGCGTTCATCATCTGCTGTATACCGTGCTGTTCGTCTTGCCGGTAAGCGGTGTGATTACGGTGTTCACCAGCGATGCCGGAAAAGCGCTGCTGTCAGGTGATGCGAGTTTGTTGCCAAAGGATGGCGGTTACGATCATGTATTCGCTCATGAAGTGCACGAAATTCTGGTCACTGCCCTGATCGTGCTGGTAGTCATTCATGTGCTGGGTGCGATCAAGCATCAGTTCATCATGAAAGACGGTCTGATGGAACGCATGTTGCCCAAACGTAAATAATATTCTGTAAAAATGGCGCTTCGGCGCCTTTTTTACGTCTGGACGAACAGCAAGTGATCAGCTTCGCGCTAAGCGTCTCTCGTATCAGGATATTCCAGGTTACCCACAAAAACTGTGGATAACTTTGTGGATGTTCGCGTGATTTCATATCTAAGCTGCTGCCCTGTAACGCTTTTTACGATGCTGCCTGTATTTTATCCTGAAATAAATATCGTTAATAATCAACTGGTCTTGACTGCGCTATAAGCGAACGGCCTGATGCCGGGAAATCGATCATCGCTTCTTTTTTCACGTTACCCACAGTAGCTGTGCATAACGTTGTGGATCGATATGTGGATTCATCGGCTAACAGGCTGCCTGGAAGCGGTTTTTTCATACCTGCCTGTTTTTTGAATCCTGCGTGTCTTTTTATTCCAGATTAAGCAAATTACTGCAGTTCGATCGTGCCGTTGATCTGAACTGTCATGTGCGATTCGCCGCCGGCAAATTCGGGTGCGGGAATTGCGCTGTCAGACATCGCGGAACTGCGCATCATCATCTGCGGTTGTTGCAGGCCGCTGTTGTTGATGGAGAAATGCACGGTCTTGCCGGATTTAGCTCCGAGTGCGATGCGTATCGCCTCGGCCCGGTTCTGGAAGGCTTTGATGGCTTCGGTGATCAGTTCGTTCTCAATCTGGTTGCGGGTGGCAGGCGCAATGGAAAATTGCACGGCACCCAGTTGCAGCGTGGCTTGCAGCTGCATGATCAGCTCACCCGCAGCTTTGAAATCGCGACTGGAAAGCAGGATTTCGCCATGTCCGTGCCATGCGGTTATCTGATTGTTTTTTCCGTACACAGGATAGGTGCGCTGATTGCCGCTGCTGGCTTTGACGGTGTTATATGCCGCAGCTAGCTTGAGTGCACCGTTAAGCGCGCTGTTGAGTTGCTGTGCGACACGCGCCGGATGGCTATCCTGAATATCCGCACTCAGACGGGTGATCAGCTGGTCATTGGTGACGTCGCGTGCGGCTTCGACCTGAAAATCCACGCGGTTATAGGTTTCAGCTTCGGCATGGACCAGCATGCTGAAAGACAAAAAACTGCACAGCAAGGCAATACGCAACATGGCTTTCTCCTGAAGTGGATAGATATGCCTATGCTAAAACAAAATGCAGTCGTATTGTTTTTTTCGATCTATATGGTCAGCGTGTTGTTCGTGCAGGTCTTGGCCTGCGCAAGTCGGGTCAGCGTCGGCAGCAGATTCAGTCCGGTGTCAGCTTTGAGCTTTTCGGCACTGGCTTTCATATCCTCAAGACTGATACTGACCTGATCACCTTCTGCCGCAAAGGCAATGGTATTGCCGCTCTCGCAGGAAGGGAACATCAGTCCTCTGTCCTCGAATGCGGTGAGGATGTGGGCGAATCCCCCCAGCACCCCTTTGCACAGACCTAACAGGTTTACAGCCATAATGCCCTGATCGGAGAGGCGGCTGCGGCAGGCCTGATAGAAGGGCAGGCTGTTGAGCTGGCCGGGATGGGCGTGCTCGTTGAAGCCGTCCACCAGTATCAAATCGAATTTTTTGTCTGTGCCCAGTATGAAATCTGCACCGCAGCCGATCACCAGATGAATGCGCTTGTCGTCGTCAGGGAGCTTGAAAAAGTGCCTGGCGGCGGCGACCACGGCAGGCTCAATTTCAACGATGGTCAGATGCGAATCCGGGCGGTAGCGGTACAGAAATTTGGTCAGGGACGCGGCGCCCAGACCGATCAGCAGAATTTTTTTGGGCCAGCGCGCTTCCTCGCGCAACAGCAACGAGGCCATCATTTCCCGGGTGTATTCGAGTTCCAGATTCCAGGGGCGGGCGATGCGCATCGCGCCTTGTACCCAGGTTGAGCCAAAATGCAGATAGCGTACGCCTGCTTCTTCAGAAATATCGATAGGGGTCGTCATGTTGTTCGTAAATTAAGTTAAAGAGGAAATTGTAGCGTGTGAGATTAATCTGATATCCATTGATTGAGCAGCAGGCGTGCCCGATCTGTCAGTTCCGTCGCGGTCATGCCGATGGTGATGCCCTGTGTCGCCATTGCATCGCCCGCAGCACCGTGCAGATGCACCGCCAGCAGCATGGCGTCGTCCGCGCTCAGCCCCTGTGCGATGAACGCTGCGATCATGCCGGTCAGCACATCGCCCATGCCGGGGGCGCTCATGCCACAATTGCCGGTGTGGTTTTCGTGCAGGCATCCGTCCCGAGTGGCGCACAGGCTGCCTGCACCTTTGAGGACGACTGAGCAGTCAAACATCCGCTGAAGTTTTTGCACGGAGGCGATGCGATCGGCCTGTATGTCTGCCGTGCTGCAGCCGAGCAGCCTGGCAGCTTCTCCCGGATGCGGGGTCAGGATAGCCGGGGCTTGACGCACGATGAGTTGATCGCGCATGTCGCAGTGTGTTGCGAGCAGATTCAGTGCGTCGGCATCCAGTATTAACGCTGACTGGCTTTGCAGTGCGCGACTTAGCCATTGTCGGGCCATTAAATTCTGCCCCATGCCGCAACCGGCTACCAGTACGCCTGAATCGATCAGGTCGGTGTGTGCGCTGTGCAGCATCAGTTCAGCTTGCATCAGGTCAACGCAGGGGGCATCTTCGGTGAGCAGGGTGACATGCACGCAACCTGCGCCCAGTTTCAGGGCTGCGCGGGCTGCCAGCAGGGCAGCGCCCGTCATGCCGGTGTTGCCACCGATGACCGTCACGACACCGAACAGGCCTTTGTGGCTGTTTTGAGGCCGTTTGGGTAGCAGTTTTGCGACGCGCTGCTGCGTAATAACGGGAATATCCTGACTCATATGGGTCTGTGACGAATGTAAGCGGCAGAGCATAGTATAATCGCGTCCCGAATTTTATTCTCGACCGCCATGTTTAAAGTCTCAGTCGGCAGTTCTGCCTTATCCGCTTTCCGTTTGGAAAAATTGCGCGTCGCATTAAACGCGATTGCACCTTCTGTTGCCATTACCGCTACGCGGCATTGTTATTTCAGTGCGCTGCAAGGCGCGACACTGGATGAGGCGCAAGCCGCGTTGCTGGACAAGGTGTTAGGACTGACTTCGTCGGCAAATGAAGCTGCCGGTGCGCCTGTTTTGATCGTACCGCGACTGGGGACAATTTCACCCTGGTCGACCAAGGCAACCGATATCGCGCAGCATTGCGGCCTGAGCGGTGTTTCGCGCATCGAGCGCGGCGTGATTTATTACCTGACGAGTGCGAACGGAGCCTCGCTGAGTGAGGCTGAAAAGGCAGCGGTCTTGCCCTTGCTGCATGACCGTATGACCGAATCGGTGCTGGAGATTTCTTCGGACGGGTTGACGGCAGGCTTTGATGAGGCAGCGGAAAAAATATTCCGTCACGGTGCGCCTCAGCCTCTGGCGATCGTCGATATCCTGCAGGGCGGCGCTGATGCGTTGGCGCTGGCCAACCGCGAAATGGGCCTTGCCCTGTCAGCCGATGAAATCGAATACCTGGGTGAAAACTTCCAGAAACTGCAGCGCAACCCGACCGATGTCGAATTGATGATGTTTGCGCAGGCAAACTCCGAGCATTGCCGCCACAAGATTTTCAACGCCGACTGGGTAATCGACGGTGTGGTGCAGGATATATCGCTGTTCGGCATGATCCGCAATACACACAAGGTCAGCCCCGAAGGCACGGTGGTTGCCTATTCAGATAATTCGTCCGTGATCGAAGGTGCATCGGTTGAGCGTTTTTATCCGCGTACAGGCGGGGCGTATGAATTTTCAGAAGAGTTAACCCACACGCTGATGAAAGTGGAGACGCATAACCATCCGACTGCAATCGCACCATTCGCTGGCGCGGCAACAGGATCCGGCGGCGAGATTCGCGATGAAGGCGCGACCGGTATTGGTTCACGTCCCAAGGCGGGGCTGACCGGGTTTTCGGTATCGAACCTGAATATCCCGGGCTTTGAACAAGCCTGGGAGAAGTATGACGATGCTAGTGCGTCTTACGGCAAACCTTCCCGCATCGTCACCGCGTTGCAGATCATGCTGGACGGCCCACTGGGCGGTGCGGCATTCAACAACGAGTTCGGACGTCCGAATCTGACCGGTTATTTCCGTACCTTCGAGGAAAACGTGGGCGGCGAGATGCGCGGCTATCACAAACCCATTATGCTCGCAGGCGGTGTGGGCAGCATTGCAGCAATACATACGCATAAACATGATCTGCCTGTCGGCGCACTGGTCGTGCATCTGGGCGGGCCCGGCATGCTGATCGGCTTAGGCGGTGGTGCTGCATCGAGCATGGATACCGGCAGCAATGCAGAAAATCTGGACTTCGATTCAGTGCAACGCGGCAACCCTGAGATGCAGCGCCGCGCGCAGGAAGTGATCGATCGTTGCTGGCAACTGGGCGAGAACAATCCGATTTTGTCCATCCACGATGTGGGTGCAGGCGGTATGTCCAACGCACTGCCTGAACTGGTGCACGGCGGCGGGCGCGGGGCGGCTTTCGATCTGCGCGATATTCCGCTGGACGAGACGGGTATGTCTCCTCGCCAGATCTGGTGTAACGAATCTCAGGAGCGTTATGTGCTGGCGATTGCGCCTGAACGCCTGGATGAATTCCGCGCGTTTTGCGAGCGTGAGCGCTGCCCGTTTGCCGTGGTGGGCGTGGCCATCGAGGAGGATCAGCTGATTGTGCATGATGCCGAGTTCGATAATGACCCGGTGAACATGTCGCTGCAGGTCTTGCTGGGCAAGCCGCCAAAAATGACGCGCAACGTGGTGCGTGAAACGCCGCAGCTTGCAGCTTTTGATACGAATGCACTCGATTTGAAGGAGTCAGTTGAGCGCGTATTGCGTCTGCCTGCGGTAGCTGACAAGACTTTTTTGATCAGCATCGGCGATCGTACTGTGGGCGGGATGACTGCGCGCGACCAGATGGTAGGTCCCTGGCAGGTGCCGGTCGCAGACGTGGCGGTGACATTGATGGGCTTTAATACGCATCTTGGCGAAGCCTATGCGCTGGGCGAACGCACCCCGCTGGCGCTGGTCAATGCCGCAGCCTCAGGGCGCATGGCGGTAGGCGAAGCGCTGACCAATATTGCCGCTGCCCGCATCGCGAAAATCGGCGACATCAAATTGTCTGCAAACTGGATGGCGGCAGCAGGCCATCATGGTGAAGATGCCGCTTTGTTCGACACCGTCTATGCGGTGGGGATGGAGTTGTGTCCCATGCTTGGCATAGGGATTCCGGTCGGCAAGGATTCCATGTCGATGAAATCTACCTGGACGGACGGGGATGAAAATAAATCGGTTACTTCCCCACTGTCGCTGATCGTGACCGCTTTTGCTCCTTGCACTGATGCGCGTGCCACGCTCACGCCGTTGCTTGCGAGTGATGCCGATACGACGCTGCTGCTGATCGATCTGGGACGAGGACAGAACCGCATGGGCGGATCAGCGCTGGCGCAGGTCTACAAGCAGGTCGGTAACGTTGCGCCGGACGTGGATTCGGCAGCCGAACTCAAATCATTTTTTGAACAGATTCAAAAGCTTAATCTGGACGGAAAACTGCTTGCCTATCACGACCGTTCTGACGGCGGCGCGTTCGTCTCGCTGTGCGAGATGGCCTTTGCATCGCATGTGGGTTTAAACGTGCAACTCGATGATCTGTCGGGCGATACCCTGAGCGCGCTGTTCAATGAAGAACTGGGCGCGGTGGTACAGGTGCGCAACGCGGACTTGTCCGTTGTGCTGAATCAGCTGGCAGAGGCGGGATTGAGTGCGGCATCGGTTGCCACACCCACTACGTCAGGGTTGCTCGAAATTTCACGCGACGGGCTGAATTTGTTCAGCGACAGCATCGTTAACCTGCATCGCATCTGGTCGGAAACCACGCATCAGATGCAGATGCTGCGCGACAATCCGGACTGCGCGCAGGCTGAATTCGACCGTTTGCTGGATGCGAAGGATCCCGGGCTGCATGTAAAGCTGACTTACGATCAGAACGCGGCACCTGCAATCTTGAAGAGCCGTCCAAAAATGGCGATTTTGCGCGAGCAGGGTGTGAACGGTCAGGTCGAGATGGCTGCGGCTTTTGACCGCGCAGGGTTTGCTGCGGTCGATGTGCACATGAGCGATATCATCAGCGGCCGCATCAGTTTGAATGACTTCAAGGGCGTGGCGGCATGCGGCGGTTTCTCCTACGGCGATGTGCTCGGTGCGGGTGAAGGCTGGGCGAAATCAATTTTGCTCAATTCACGTGCCAGAGATGAATTCGAAGCGTTCTTCAACCGCGCCGATACGCTGGCATTGGGCGTGTGCAACGGCTGCCAGATGATGAGCAATCTGCATGAAATCATACCCGGCGCACAGAACTGGGCGCATTTTTCGCGCAACCAGTCCGAGCAGTTCGAGGCGCGTTTCGTGATGGTGGAAGTTCAACCGTCAGCGTCGGTCTTCTTCGATGGCATGGCAGGCAGTCGCATGCCGATTGTGGTTGCGCACGGTGAAGGCTATGCGGATTTCGGGACTGAGGCCAGATTGCAGGCAGCTCAGGAGCTGGTCACGCTGCGTTATGTCGATAATCGTGGCGTAGCTTCTGAAACTTATCCGATGAACCCGAACGGTTCGCCGCAAGGGATCACCGGACTCACCACGCCGGACGGACGTTTTTCCATCATGATGCCGCATCCGGAACGTGTGTTCCGTGCCGTGCAAAACTCATGGTATCCGCGTGAGTGGCAGGAAAACGGTGCCTGGCTGAAGATGTTCCAGAATGCGCGGAAGTGGGTTTCGTAGAGACTGTGCGTAAGGGCGGGTGTAAAGCCGTTTGATTGCGAGCCGATGCGGTCAGCCGTTCTTTTAGGAGGCCGTATCGTGAAAAAGTTTGCCGCTCGCGGGATATCCACGAGTATCGGCTACTCGTCAAGGCGCAGCTCTTCGAGCAGATCCGGGTGTCTGTTCAGGAGTCTTAATAGCTTGACCAGCGCAACCGGCGGCTTTATTTTTCCGCTTTCATATCGCGAAAATGCATTGACTCCGCCGCCAAAGAGCGCAGCGGCTTCCTGCTGGGTCAGGCGCAATCGTTCACGCAGCTGAGCGACTTCCTGCGGGGAAAACAGCGCCGCATTGACTGACTGATTGAAAGACTGCATCGCACGGTGGATGCGGTTTGACTCCGTCATGTCCAGCAACGTCTCGCCGCAATCAGGGCACCAGTCGCCTGTGACCGCATGAATGATCATCTTTTTATTCTTGTAGGAATAGGGCATATCCCGGTTGATTTTTACCAGTTCAACGGTCAGGCAACTGGGGCATTTCATATTCTTTCCTCCTGAAAAATTTCGGTGACGACGTCAACGAAACAATCGGTTTCAGAGAACTGCATTCATGCGATCCTGTTATTGTAATGACTATCGTTCTGCTGAACGCGTCGTTATTAACCAATCTGGTATATTTTTTAACCAATATGGTTAATTTATGCCAATTGAATAATCGATATTGCTGATTGAGTGCGTTACACTACTATAACTTTTAGAATAACGCGCGATGGGATATTAAAATGGAAAAAGATTTTTGGCTGGAGCGCTGGGAACGGGAGGAGACCGGTTTTCATCAGCTGGAGATTAATCCTTACCTGCGGCAATTCTGGCAGGAGCTCGAGCAGAATGAAGGAGGCGATATATTTGTGCCGCTGTGCGGGAAAAGTCTCGATATGCTCTGGCTCAGGTCTCAGGGCTATGCGGTCACCGGCGTGGAACTCAGTGCACTCGCTGCGCAATTGTTTTTCAAAGAAAACGGATACACGCCAAAGATCACTGAGATTGGCAAGTTCGCTTCCTATGAAGCGGATCATATACGTATTTTGTGTGGCGATTTTTTCGACTTGACGGCGGATGATCTGGTAAACGTGCATACGGTTTATGACCGTGCATCGATGGTTGCGTTGCCCCTCGACATGCGCGAAAAATATGTGCGGCATCTGGTGAGCATCCTGCCGCCTGCTGCGCAGATCCTGCTTGTTACGTTCGATTATCCACAGGCTGAAATGTCAGGCCCTCCGTTTGCCGTGACGCTCGACGAAATCGAGCGACTCTATCTCGATGTCGCGGAAATACGCTTGCTCGCACAAGGAGATATTCTCGCCGGGAATCCCAGATTCGCAGCGCGCGGTGTGAGCCGGTTGCATGAGAATATATTTCTGCTGAAACTCAAAGCCTGATTGCGTTCGTGTTTTTATGCCGGGGGCTGAATTAGCCCTGGCAGTACAGCCAGCGCATTGTCCGTCGTGCTCTGCGCAACTGCCTCCGGAGTTAATCCGCGTAAAATGGCCAGTTGCTGTGCAATCGGCTTAAGAAATTCGGGTTTGTTAGGCTGTCCATGCGGGATAAATTCAGGCCTCATGTCAGGCGCGTCCGTTTCCAGCACGATGCAGGACAGGGGCAGGGTGGCGGCCAGTTTCTGAAGTCGTGTTGCGCGCGGATAAGTGAATGCGCCGCCGAAGCCTAACTTGAAACCCAGCTTTATAAATTCGTCCGCCTGTGACCGGCTGCCACTGAACGCATGGGCGATGCCGCCGCAAACGCGGATCTGCCGCAGATATTTGAGTACGGTGTCCGTAGCGCGTCGGGTATGCAGCAAAACCGGCAATGCAAATTCGCGCGCAAGCTTGAGCTGCTCAATAAAATAATATTCCTGCCGCTGCTGATTATAGCCATCGATATAAAAATCCAGTCCGATTTCGCCGGCTGCGACAGGATGGCCATTCTGTAAATAGCTGTGCAATATATCCAGATCATCAGGTGTGGCCTCATCTGTGAACATCGGATGAATCCCGTAAGCTGGATAACAGTGCGGATGCCGTTCGCAAAGGTGCTGCACGTTGCCGAAGCTTGCGCGACTAACCGACGGGGCGACGATCCGGCCGATTCCGGCGGCATGAGCAGCGTTCAATAGGTCAGGCAAATTCGCTGCGAATTCTGTTGCGTCAAGATGGCAGTGCGTATCGATGAGCATGGCTAATCCATTGTCAGTATGATTTTACCGGTCATGCCGCCCGCTTCGATCAGGCTGTGTGCATCGCGTGCCTGAATAAGGGGTAAGCGGTGCGTGATGAGCACGCCAAGTTTACCTGCTTCAATATGTCGGGTGCACAAGTCGAGTATTTTGCGCTGGCGGATGCGTGCTTCATGCAGGTTAAATATCTGCGGGGTGAGCATCAGCTCATAACACAGTGACAAATTGCGCAGGCGTGCCAGCTGTGCATCAGCCAGCGACAGCGGGGTTGAAAGCAGGCTGACCACTTTTCCGCCTATCCGTGCGGCATGGAGCGACCGGGTGAAAGTTTCACCGCCGACCGTATCGAATACGACATCTACGCCTGTGCCTGCCGTCCAATCCATGACTTCCTGTACAAAGTCCTGCTCCTTGTAATTGATGATTTTATCCGCCCCCAGTGCGTGTGCCAGACCCGCTTTGCGGGTGCCGCTGACCGTGATGGCGATGCGGGCACCCATATGATGGGCGATTTGTACGGCGATATGTCCGACCCCGCCTGCTGCTGCGTGTATCAGTAATGTTTGGCCTGATTGCAGGCAGGCTCGTTCGAACAGCGCTTCCCAGACGGTAATGCACACCAGCGGCAATCCTGCCGCATCCTGCAGGGGGATGCTGGCGGGTGCGCTGGCGCAGTATGCTTCATGTATCGTGGTGTATTCGGCGTAGTTTCCCGGTTCGTCGCCGATCCCGCCGTTACAGAAGTAGACTGGATCGCCTGTCTTGAATCGCGTCACCATCTCGCCCGTCTCTTCAATCATCCCTGCGCCATCACACCCGAGTATCGCAGGTAACTTGTCGGGGTGATAAACAGGGTTGGCGCGCAGCTTGGTGTCGAGCGGATTAACGCCTGCTGCGGCGAGTTTGACGCGCACATGGTGCGCGGAAGGCAAGGCGGGCTTATCGATATCAAGCAGTTGCAATACACTGGTATCGCCTGCCGCCGTCATCAGTATGGCTTTCATGGGCAGTACTCCGGCTAAATTTTTTGTCTGCAAGGCGCGAAATATAATAGTCGCGCATGTGGCATGTGTAGGGTGAAGTTTTTACCACCGCCTCGTCATGTTAAACTGTGCGTCTTATTTGCGCATCTTTTCGACTGGACTGCTTATGTCAGGAAATACTTTCGGCCTTATTTTTACAGTGACTTCATTCGGTGAATCGCATGGAGCGGCAATCGGATGCGTGGTGGATGGCTGTCCGCCCGGACTTAGTTTATGCGAAGCCGACATTCAGCATGATCTGGACAGGCGCAAACCCGGCACATCGCGCCACGTCACGCAGCGCCGTGAATCCGATACCGTGGAAATTCTCTCCGGCGTATTCGAGGGCAAGACTACCGGTACGCCGATTGCGCTTCTGATCCGCAACGAAGATCAGCGCAGCCGCGACTATGGCAACATCTCTGAGACATTCCGCCCCGGGCATGCCGATTACACCTATACGCAAAAATATGGTTTTCGAGATCATCGCGGCGGCGGGCGTTCTTCGGCACGTGAAACCGCGGTACGCGTAGCTGCAGGTGCGATTGCCAAAAAATGGCTGGCTGAGCGCTACGGCGTGGTGATCCGCGGTTATATTTCTCAGCTTGGTGAAATCAGTATGCCCTTTGTGAGCTGGGATGGCGTGAACGACAATCCGTTTTTTGCCGCCGACCCGTCTGTTGTCGCGCCGCTTGAAGATTATATGGATGCATTGCGAAAATCAGGCGACTCAATCGGTGCGAAACTGACGGTGGTAGCGGAAAATGTACCGGTGGGTTGGGGCGAGCCTGTCTATGACAGGCTGGATGCAGAAATCGCCTATGCCCTGATGGGCATCAATGCCGCCAAAGGCGTTGAAATCGGCGATGGATTTGGTTGCGTGACACAAAAGGGCAGTGAGCATGGCGATGAGATGACGCCTGAAGGATTTTTGTCTAATCACGCAGGCGGTATTCTGGGCGGTATTTCAACGGGACAGAATATCGTTGCGCACATGGCGATCAAGCCCACCTCCAGTATCCGTATTCCGCGCCGTTCCATCAACAGCCGGGGCGAGGCGGTGATGGTCGAGACACACGGACGCCATGATCCTTGTGTGGGCATCCGCGCCACGCCGATTGCCGAAGCGATGCTGGCACTGGTGCTGATCGATCATGCGTTGCGCCATCGTGCGCAGAATGCAGATGTGGTGTGCAAAACACCGAAGATTGCGGGAAGTGCTGGCTAGTTTGGTCGAATAAGGTCGGGCGGACGCGCTGGAATTCGGATTCGCATTGAAAATTATTGTTGGCTTTGTTGTGTTCAAAGGAACTGCAAAACTTTGCGGCATACGGGAAAATGAAACGTGGTTGTGTGTGGCTGTGCATATCGATGGGAGTTGTCGCAAAGCAGAATGGGCGTGACGAATTAAGCGTAGCAGTAAACGATTTGATGTTTCATGCAATTTAATTTGGGAGATTACTAAATGATAGAGAGCCTCACCCTTGCTACCTTATGCATGCTGTATCTTATTTTTTTTCGTCCCGGCAAAACACCGGCACTTGAAAATCCACTGGTCATTCAGCGTCCCGGTCAGTATCACCTGACACTGGCGCCGCAGTTGAATCTGGCGCAGTCATTCATAGAGGGGATTGCCGGGCGGATTGCCGCTTCCGGAGAAACAGCAGGTAATACCGGGACACAGTTTTTTGAGGTGCGTGACAAGCAGGTGGCCGCACATGGTAATGACGCCTATCTGCTGGCAATCACACGTCGCGATGGCGTGCTGTACGTTCAGGCGGCTCGTCCGGCAGCAAAAGAAAATGATTTGGCCAATATCACTGAATATGCGCACGCCGTGCTGGTGAAGTACCCGGACGACGAGGAGCATGGCTCAGGTGAACATATCATTTCGTGCGCGCAACAGGAGGCGCAATTGCGCGGCGTTCAGATCAAAACGCTCTGATCTATGAACCGCGTTTTTTCATCAGACGATGAATGGGACGCTGTTACGATATGGGGTATCCTGGGCTATACAGCAGCCTCACTGCTGATTTTATGGCTGGCACATACAGAGGGTCGCTGGGTGTTCCTGCTTGACAGTGCTAACCTTGCCTTTCATGAAGCTGGCCACCCGTTCTTCAGTCTGTTTAATGAACGCCTCACGGTGTACGGCGGCACTATTTTTCAAATAGCCTTCCCGCTTGCGGCCTGTATTTCATTTTATCGACGGCGTGAGGCGCTGTCCTGCGCGTTTACCATGCTGTGGCTGGGAGAGAATCTGTTCAATATTGCCGTGTATATGGCCGATGCGCGCACACAGATTTTGCCGCTGGTGGGGAACGGTGAGCACGACTGGGCAGAGATTTTCAGCCGCTGGGGCGTGCTCGACTGGGATACCGGTATTGCAGGTGTTGTGCGCATGGCAGGTTGGCTGCTGATCGTTTTCGCCGGACTCTGGCTGTGGCGACACAAGCGCGAATGATCCGTTTCGCGCTGATATCTGTTTTATATAGCCTGTTTATTTCGACGACGACCGATATGCTTTTCCTCGCGCTCAGCTGACAGGGTGACTTGTTTTTGACGTTCCAGTGCAGCAGCGCGCTTTTCGGGCGTGATTGCATCAAAACAAGCCGGGCAGGAAATGCCCAGCTGATATTTTTCAGAGCGCTTAGCATCCTGTGTGATCGGGCGGGAGCAGCCGTAGCACAGCTCGTAATGTCCAGGCGCAAGGTCCTGACCTACGGCGACGCGCTGGTCGAACACGAAGCATTCCCCTTCCCATAAACTGTCCTTAGCGGGCACGTTTTCCAGATACTTCAGTATGCCGCCCTGCAGGTGATAGACCTCAGCAAACCCCTGCTCCAGCATATACGCTGACGCTTTTTCGCAGCGGATGCCGCCAGTGCAGAACATCGCGATGCGCGGTTTGTTAAGCGGATCAATGTGGGCTTTGACGTAAGCCGGGAATTCGCGAAAGGTGCTGATGCGCGGGTCGAGCGCACCGCGGAACGTGCCGACCTCGACTTCATAATCATTGCGCGTATCGATCAGCAAGACATCCGGGTCATTGATCAGCGCGTTCCATTCTTCCGGTTTGACATACTGACCGACCCGGTCGGTCGGGTCAATTCCGGGTACGCCCATGGTCACGATTTCTTTTTTAAGCTTGACCTTCATGCGGTAAAACGGGGGCAGGGCGGCAGTTGATTCCTTGTGCTCAAGATCCTTCATGCGCGGGTCGCTGCGCAAATAGGCCAGAATCTGATCAATGGATGTGCGTGTGCCAGCGATTGTCCCGTTGATACCCTCCGTTGCGAGCAGCAGGGTGCCGGTAATGTTCAACGCATCGCATTGTGCCTGTAACGGATTGCGCAATGCGGCACAATCTTCAAGTTTTACAAATTTATAGACGGCCGCGACGACGAATTCAGACATGTTATTCCTTTTGGGATGGGATTGAGCTGACCAGCTGATACAGCCGGTACTGTTCATTTTTGTCGGTTTTACGGCTTCCTTCCCAAATTTTTACATATTGAGATTGATCCATTAAGGGCCTGGAGGTTTTGGTACCCTGAATCAGGCGTAATTCGCAGTAGCGCGCCGGATCGCGGCGGGTGATGATGTCCCCGTAATAGTGAAGCATGGCGCGCTGGCTATCCCCCAGGGCTGTGTTGCGGGCAATGCAGTTGTACCGGGCAGGCAGGGATTGCTTCAAAGAGATGACCATGTTGCGGTAGCTCTTGCCGCTGTCCAGCCAGGGCAGCCACAGTGTCATGGCGAGTATCCAGATTAGCGTGATGCCGGATGCCCAGTTGACGACAGCACGCCGCATCGAACGACCCACGCGCCAGACCAGTATCAGCCAGAGGATGGTGGCCGCGACGGCAATGACGAAGGGGCGCATCTGAAAAACCGGTTCGAAGCCGGGCTGGTAATCTTTCAGCCAGAGTGTAATTTTTGCGTGGTTGTCCAGCAACAGTCCTGCCCATCCCCACCACATTAAAATGGCAATCAGCGCGAAAGTCATCAGCCCGAACCAGTCCAGCGCGTTTGCAGCCCCTCTTTTGAGCATGGACAGCGAGGCGGTTGCTAACAGCGCGACCGGTAAAAGCATGGGCAGCGCAAACACTTCCCTGATGTTGGGTGTGAGGCTTAGCACGATGAACATCACTGCAAAACTGACCAGCGGAAGTTGCATATCATCCCGCTGATCCAGTCGCTTGCGCTCGCGCCAGACGGCCCATCCTGCCAGCGGCAGGGCGGGCCACGCCAGCCAGGGGAGGTTTTTTAGGTAATAGAAGGCATCATCACCGGGTATGGCGCTGATATGTTCCTGCAAGCGATTGATGTTTTTTAACCAGAACCAGTCGGCTAATAGCCTGGGTGATTCCTGATAGAGCAGATAGGGCCAGATGATGAGCCAGGGCAGGGCGAACAGGGTAGTTAAGCCGAGGCTGAGCGCGTAATTGCGGTTGCGCCAGTTGCGGAACAGTGCGGGCAACAGTGCAGCGATCAGCAGGAACAGGATCGGTGCGATGAATCCTTTGCACATGAAGCCGATGCCGATGCCGGTGCCTGTCCATAAGCCTGAACGCAGTACGCGTTCCTGACTATGGGAAAAACCATAGAGCATCATGGCGATACCCGCTAACAGCGCCATGTCGGTAATCATCTGATGCGCACGCACCAGCATGCCTAAGCAACCGATCAGAATGATGGCAGCGGCCCATCCGCGATTTTCACCATACAATTTCCGTCCTGTCAGACCGATAAACAGCAGTGTCAGCATGCTGTAAAAGCCGCTGGCCAGCCGTGCGCCATCGTGAAGCGGGAGCAGCGGTGAACCCAGTCTGGCGAAGAGTGCTGCGGTCCAGTAATACAGTGGCGGGTTGGACATGAACGGCTCGCCAGCTAGCGTGGGCGCAAGCCAGTTACCGTTTTGCAGCATGTCATAAATGATGCCAAAGCTATAGGCGTCGTCCGGCTTCCAGGGATCATGCCCGACCAGTCCTGTCCCCAGCCAGACCAGACACAGCAGCCCCAGCATGACCGCCTTGGCAGGGGTGATAGGGTGCGGGTCGGCAGGTTTGATGAAATACATGGGCTACCGGACGAGCTTGATCAGTTGACCGGGTACGGGTTCGCCATCCGGAAACTGGGCATTGATCAGGCGCAAATAACTCTCGGCCGGTTGCCCAAGCGGTGAATTTTTCGACAAGCCGGCATACGTGTCCCCTTTACGTGCGGTGATGGCATGCAGCGTAAGCGGTTTAAGCAGTTGTCGTTCATCGGATGTGATGGCATGGAAACTTTTTACTGTCTCAAAGATTTTCTGTTTGAGTTCTGCCAGATTTTCGCGTGTTTTGCCTTTTGCCTGAAGAATAAATGCCTGTTTATCGTAGAAAATAACGCCCCCTGCCGAATCTGCGGAGTCGAACAGGGCTGCGGGCAGCCCGTTCACATTAAGTGTTGTGATCTGTGCGCTGTAGCTGGACAGGTTGCGGGCATATTCACCGGGGGTGCCATTGGGGGATGCGTCCAGTTTCATTTGCATCTGGACTTCGCCTTGCGGGCTGACGGCAATCAGGGACGCGGGCTGATTGTGTATCTGCCAGTTTTGTGGGAATTGCAAGGCGATGCCAAGTTCACCGTGGTAAAACGCGTTGTAGCGGACGATACCCTGATCGCTGTTTTCGTTAAATACCAGTCCTTCGGTGGCGTCGAGAAATTCACGCCGTCCGGTAAAGTGAGCGTGTGCCGACTTGTTGATTTCAGCTTCGCTCACGGCCTGCTTCAGGCGCGTGTCATTGTCCGGGTGGGTTGCAAACACGCCATGATAGCGGCGTGGTTCGCGCCCCTCCTGTTTGGCTAATATGGCATCCTGCAATTCCTGATTTTTAAGTACGCCGATTACGGTGATGATCGCTTGCGGATCGTAATCGGTACGCGCCAGATATTCTGCGCCCAGTTTGTCGGCTTCCAGTTCATGGTCGCGTCCGTAACCTGACAGCAGCGCACCGCTGACGAGATTGGTGAGGTTGTTACCGCCCACGGTGTTGATTTCGGGGACGAAAATAGAGGCAATCGTGAGTCCGATATTGGTCGCCTGAGCTGCGCTTTGCTGGCGAACGCCGTGACGCGCAGTCACGTGACCGATTTCATGACCGAGTACGGCGGCAAGCTCCGCTTCGGAATTGAGGTAAGCCAGAATGCCGCGTGTGATATATACATAACCGCCGGGAAGCGCAAAGGCGTTGATATCCGGTGTGTCCAGTACGGTGAAGTGATATGTCAGGTTTGGACGATGGCTCTGGCGGGCGATACGCTGTCCGACACTGTTTACATAGTCCTGCAAGGCTTTTGAGCCATAAACCTTGTATTGCTTTTTGACCTGCTCGTCACTTTGGCGACCGATGGCAATTTCCTGATTTTCCGACATCATCACGAAATCATTCGAACCGGTGACAGGGTTTTGGGCGCAACCCGCCAGTAATGAAGACAATATCAGCGTAACGATCAGAAAGCGCATGGGGATACCTGTGTCAATATTGGTTTTGAGAATATCTTATGCCACAAATACAAAGGGCAGCTAATGCTGCCCTTTGATAGGTTACCGTACGAATGGTTCCCTTTAATGTAATTAGGCTGCTGCCTTTGTACCGTATTTTTGACGGAACTTGTCGATACGACCCGCTGTATCAACGATTTTCTGTGTGCCGGTATAGAACGGGTGGCATTCAGAACAGACTTCAACGTTCAGCATGGTTTTAGCCATGGATGAATTAGTCTTGAATGTATTGCCGCAACTGCAAGTTACGGTAATTTCATGGTAATCCGGATGTGTATTTGCTTTCATTTTTATTCCTTGCTGGTGGTTGATGCGGCGGGTGTGCGCATACGGGTTATAAGCTAGCCGGGCATTATCCATAAATAATGATACTTGCGCAAATATTTCTACTCGCGTGGGGGCTTATCGGAATGTGTTTTAAGGCATGATGGTGGTATTCAGTAGAGCGAAATAGTCGGACCCACATTGTATGTCCGTGCTCAGTGAGCCGGTGCTGCCATCAGCGGCGGGCAGGTCACGGCTTCCCCGCGAGCAGCTGCTTTGCAGCAAGATAGTGACAATAGTGAATACCAATGTGTCATTGCAAACATTTACGTTGAAGCGAAAAATTCAATGCTGCGAATTTCAATATTGCAATTGGTTGTGTGCGCACGAACCTGAAGGTCAGAACGCCCTGCTGATGTATTTTTCAAATTCAGCCGCAGGGAGCGGTTTGCTGAAATGGAATCCTTGCACCTCTTCACACCCGTGCTGGCGAAGAAAATCTAATTGACCGATTGTTTCAACACCTTCTGCGATGGTATGAATGCCAAGACTCCTCGACAGATTAATAATGGCGGTAACGATGGCTCTGTCATCTGGATCCTCGCCGATATCGCGAACAAAGGATTGGTCTATCTTCAATTTGTGTACCTTGAAACGCTTCAGGTAACTCAATGAAGAATAGCCTGTGCCGAAATCATCGATAGACATTCGGATGCCGCATTCAAACAGCTTGTCAATCACGCGTATAGCGGTTTGCGGGTCGTGCATCGCCACCGCTTCGGTCAACTCAAGTTCGAGATATTCCGCAGGAAGTTGAGCTTCTTTGAGGATGTGATTCACGCGTTCGAGTATATTCGGCTGCCGGAACTGAACTGCGGATAAGTTGACCGCGACCACCATCGGCGGCAATCCGCTATCCATCCATGCTTTCATCTGCATCACCGCTGTGCGGAGGACCCATTCTCCGATGGGGATGATCTGACCGCTGTCTTCCGCGATGGGAATAAACTCAGCCGGCGAGATCATCCCCAGTTCAGGATGCCGCCAGCGTAATAATGCCTCTGCACCGACCACATGACCCTTATGTAAATTCACTTGCGGCTGGTAATGTAACTGTAACTCGTTTCGTGATAGCGCATGGCGCAGCGCATTCACCAGCAGCAGATTACGTTTTGAGTGGAGTTGCATCTCGGCTGTGAAGAAGCGAAAATCATTTCGGGTGTCTTGTTTAACTCGGTACATCGCCGCATCGGCATTCTTCAGCAGATCTTCAAAGTTATCGCCATCATCAGGATAAATAGCAATGCCAATAGAAGGTGTGCCAACGAGTTCATGATGGTCAAGTTGATATGGCTTGGAAATTGTTTCGATCAACTTGCTTGCGACTATTGCAGCGTCATCAGCATCAATTCTAGGGCAGATCAGAATAAATTCATCGCCTCCCAGTCGTGATACCGTATCTTCCTCGCGCAAGTTCGATTGAAGGCGACGTGCTACCTCTAACAAAAACTGGTCCCCAACACTATGGCCCAGTGTGTCGTTGATATTCTTGAAGTGATCGAGATCTAAAAACATAACCGCCATTTGTTCATCATTGCGTTGAGCCAGTTTGAGGGCATAGCTGAAACGTTCGTTCAACAGTGTGCGATTCGGCAATCCGGTCAGGTGATCATAATGTGCAAGCTGAAGGATCCTGGCATCATCGTTAATTTTTTCTGTGATGTCCTGCTTAATGGTCAGGTAATTGCTAATTTCCCCGTCGGGTTGACGTACCGGAGAGATAATGACAAATTCGACATACTCGCTACCATCCTTGCGCATATTAAGCAGATTGCCCCGCCATTCTTGCCCGGCATTGAGTTGTGCCCACATCTCATCGTAGGTCGCTTTGGGTGTCTTTCCCGACTGCAATATGCGCGGATTTTTACCGATAATGTCTTCCTGCGAATATCCCGTGACCTTGCTGAAGGTCGAATTGGCATATTCGATATTGGCATCCAGGTCCGTGATAAAAATGCTGTTTGGACTTTGTTCGACCGCCAGTGATAGTTTCACCAGGGTGCGATCCATCTGATTTAGTTTGATAATTTTTTGTTCAAGTTCTAGATTTCTGATCTTAAGTAACTGGAACATTTTCGCATTGACCTGAGCGATGGATGCGAGATTGCTGAGGGTCATACACAAACTGATATCTTCATCCGTCATTTCTTGCGTGTGATCAGCGCTACACACGATGAGCACCCCGAGTACATCAGAGCCTGCCAGCAAGGGAAGGTATAAAATTGTACGCAGGCCACGCAATACCGTCACCTCACGTTCAGCCTCGGTCAGCACTGCGGTCAGCGCATCGTGAAGCAACACGGGTTTGCGTGTGTGAATAGCTTGTGCGATATGCGGATGGTCAGCTAAGGCCGCGATACGCAAGGCGACAGGAAAGTCTAAAGGCAACGGTGGCGTGGTAGCAGAAAGCTGAATTGATTTATCTTCAAGCAAATAGATGGCCGCCGTCTTCATCCCGGTAAGCTGGATGATGCGATCAGTCGTAATTTGTAGCAGGTTTTGATCGTCGAGTGTTGATGCCAGTTCCTGACTAATCTGCAACAAGATATGTAGATTTTCGCCTTGTAATTGAGATTTCATATGTGCTTGATGCGTGGCGAAGTTAAATTTTTCGTATTATGATGAAATGGACAATTTAAAGTAAAATCAGCGGTATACAGTTTTGAAAAATTTACCGTGTAATAAAATTCAGGGTGCTCAGTCTTTCAAATTGAGTCAGATCGCTCGATGTTTCAGGCAGATCGATCCTGAAAAACTGATCCCCGCTGCATACATCCATTCCGTCGCAGTCAATGCCTGCGGCCTGAACATCTTTCATTTGCATAAATTCGCGCAAAAAATCGAGCTGTTGCGTGTTGATGTGATCGAGCAGATTTTTCTCGAGCTGAGCAAAGATCTCAGATTTTTCTGCGAAATAGGTAGCCATCGTGATCCAGTGAACCCGCCCCACGCCGCCTATATAACGGATCGCTACGGGTTCAATGCGGTAGAAAGTGAAATCCAGTGTCAGCAGGTCGGCCGCATCCGGAAAATGGCGCAAATACCGTGCAACGGGCGGTTGCTCGATTTGATGCGCGTTGCCAACGACGGTTACGCGCCCCTGCATCTGGATGTCGGGGCTGGCCTGATTGTGGGTAATCAGGCTTACGCGATGATCGTGCCCGATATTTTTGCTATGTTCAGCAAGCGCGCTGATCAGGATGACCAGACTGCCGTCGTGGTCGACCAGATAGGGGGTGATGGAGCCAAACGGATAGCCGCCCAGTTTTTTCGATAACGTGCTAAGCGCGCCGTAACGATGATGGCGCAACAGGCGACGTGCTTCGGCAGCGTTGCTCATGCTGATAGCTTGATGGCGGTTTGTGCCAGTCGCCGGCCTAATGCCATACACAATTTCTTTTCGGCATCCGAAACGGGCATGTCGCTGGTCAGTCCTGCAACATGGCTCGCACCATAGGGTGTGCCGCCTGTGGTGGTGCTGGCCAGATCCGGTTCCGAGTAGGGGATGCCGGTGATGAGCATGCCGTGGTGTAGCAGCGGCAGCATCATCGAGAGCAAGGTGCTCTCCTGGCCGCCGTGCATGCTGCTGCTGGAGGTGAAAAGCGCTGCGGGTTTGCCGACCAGCGCGTGTTTCATCCATAAGCCGCCCGTTCCGTCCCAGAAATATTTCATGGGGGCGGCCATATTGCCAAAGCGGGTCGGACTGCCTAATGCCAGGGCGATGCATTCTTCAAGGTCCTGGTGTGTGGCATACGGCGCGCCGGAATCGGGAATTGCAGATTCGGTCGCCTCGCAGGTGGTGGATATTCGTGCGACGGTACGAACACGGGCACGAGCACCGGGGATGGTTTCGATGCCCCGTGCAATCAGCTGAGCCATTTGTCGGGTCGCGCCGTGCTGGCTGTAATACAGCACCAGTATTTCTTTGTCGGTTATCATATGCGCATTATAAGGAATCAATACCAGCATGCAAAAGAATTGGCAGGATCTGCAGAATTTTATTCGTTTTGTCGCGGCGCGCTTTGCCGAAGATCGCTGTGTGCAGATAGCAGCGAGCCTGACATTTACGACACTGCTGTCGCTGGTGCCGTTGATTACCATTGCGTTGACGCTGTTTTCCGCTTTTCCGGTATTCAATGATTTTTCGACACAGATCAAGAATTACTTGCTGGGTAATCTGATGCCGGAAACAGCAGGCAAGATGATTTCCCACTACACGGAGCAATTTGCTGAGAGCGCGGGCCGTTTGGGGGCTATCGGTGTCGTATTTCTGGCCGTGACAGCGATGATGATGATGATGACGATCAGTCAGGCATTCAATACCATCTGGCGGGTTTCGCGCCCGCGTCCTGTACTCAAGCGTCTGGTAGTTTACTGGGCTGTGTTGACCTTGGCGCCTGTGCTGGTGGGGGCGAGTCTGTCGTTGACATCATGGCTGGTCGGCTTGTCGATGGGATATGCAAAACACATTCCGATATTCGGTGTTGGGATGCTCAAGGCTTTACCCGTGCTGTTCACGACACTGGCCTTCGCCATTCTCTTCAGGATTGTACCCAATCGTTATGTGCCGTCTGCGCATGCATTGATCGGAGGGATCGTCGCCTCGGTTCTGTTTGAAACCATGAACAGGGTGTTTGGTCATTACATCAGCCATTTCCCAACGTATAAACTGGTGTACGGCGCCTTTGCCAGCGTGCCGATATTTCTGATGTGGGTATATTTTTCCTGGCTGACCATTTTGCTCGGGGCGGTTGTGGCCGCTTCGCTTTCGCACTGGCGCACACCCGAGGCGAAATATTTGCCGGCGGTGGTGCAAATGCTTGATGCGCTTCGGGTGCTGAAGCTGATGTCAGAAGCAATGCAGCACGGAAAAATCATGACGATTCCTGCGTTATCCAGAAGGTTGCATCTGGGATTTTTTACGCTTGAATATATCATGAGCCAGCTGGTGAGCGCCAAAATGGTACGCAAGGCGGAGGGGGCGGGCTGGTTGATGGTGCGAGATCCAATTCATATTCGGGCGACAGAGTTGCTGCATTTGTTTGTGCTGGATCGAAGTGTGCTGCTGGCCGAGCAGGGTGATGATCCGTTGAAACAATGGCTTGCATCTTGCGCTGACAAACTCGAGCAAAGCACGGATGTCAGCTTGCAGGTGCTGTTTTTGCCGCCAGCGTGTCCTGATGCGGCAGAAGGTAATAGTTGAGCAAAATCTATGCAATCGTTTAAAATGCATGACCTGATTTCTGGAAGTCAAATTTGTCACCGCCCGCATTAGTCGAAATTCGCGACCTTAACTTCACCTACGACAAGCGCCCTGTTTTGCAAGGCATCAATATGACGTTTCCGAAAGGAAAGTTAATTGCGATCATGGGGCTATCCGGCTGTGGCAAGACAACCTTGTTGCGGCATATCGGCGGTGCGTTGAAACCGACTAAAGGCTACGTCAAAATGGACGGGCAGATCATGCACGAACTCGATCAGGACGGGCTGTATGCAATGCGTCGCAAGATGGGGATGTTGTTCCAGTTCGGTGCATTGTTCACCGATATGTCAGTGTATGATAATGTGGCATTCCAGATGCGTGAGCACACAGATTTGCCGGAGGATCTGATACATAATCTGGTTATGATGAAGCTGCATGCAGTGGGTTTGCGCGGTGCGCAGCAGATGATGCCGTCAGAATTGTCAGGTGGTATGGCAAGGCGGGTCGCGCTGGCCCGCACCATGGCATTAGATCCGATGCTGGTCATGTATGACGAGCCCTTTGCGGGGCTGGATCCGATTTCCATGACTGTCATCGGGGATTTGATCCGCAGTATGAACGATGTGCTGGGGGCGACCTCGATTATTGTGACGCATGACATTCAGGAGTCGCTCAAAATAGTCGATTATGTCTATTTTATGGCGAACGGCGTGATCGTCGCAGAAGGCACGCCGGATGAGTTGCGTGCCAGCGAAACAGATTTTGTGCGGCAGTTTATACACGGGGAGATGGATGGCCCCGTACCATTTCATTATCCTGGCGTTGATTATCGTCAGGCTTTAAATTTACGGGCCTGACACTATGGCAGTTGTTAGCACTATCAGAGCAATCGGACATCGCATTGTCAACATGGTTTGGCGTATCGGCGTAGCGGCGCGTTTCTTTTTTCTCACGCTGCGCTATTCAGGAACAAGTTTCAGTCGTTTTCATCTGATCATCAAAGAATTATTTTCCACCGGTGTGATGTCGCTGATTATCATCGTGGTGGCAGGCTTGTTTGTCGGTATGGTGCTGGGGTTGCAAGGCTATGAAACACTCAAGCGTTATGGATCGGAATCTGCGTTAGGGGTGATGGTGGCGCTGGGGCTGGTGCGCGAACTGGGGCCGGTGATGGCCGCACTGTTGTTTGCCAGTCGTGCAGGTTCATCCATGACCGCTGAAATCGGCCTGATGAAAGCGACTGAACAGATTTCAGCGATGGAGATGATGGCGGTGAATCCGATCGCTCGTATCGTCGCGCCGCGTTTCTGGGCCGGCGTGATTTCGATGCCGCTGCTGGCAGCCTTGTTCAGCGCAGTCGGTATATTCGGCGGTTATCTGGTGGGCGTCGTGCAAATCGGTGTGGATGAAGGATCATTCTGGTCACAAATGCAGGCTGCAGTTGATTTTCGTGAAGACATCATGAATGGCGTGATCAAGAGCTTCGTGTTCGGCACGGTCGTTACAGTCATTGCATTGTTTGAAGGTTTCGATGCGCCACCGACCGCAGAGGGGGTGTCAGGTGCGACGACCCGCACGGTGGTAACGTCTTCGCTGGCGATTTTAATGCTGGATTTTGTATTGACTGCAATTATGTTTAGAGGGGCTTGAGAGATGGAACGCACAACGTTAGATTTATGGGTAGGTATGTTTGTGGTGGCCGGCGCTGCCGCGCTGGTGATGCTGGCGATGAAAGTAGGGAACCTTGGTACTTACAACGTGTCTGAAACTTATCAGGTTCATGCCTATTTTTCCAATATCGGCGGATTAAAGCCCAAAGCCTCGATCAGAAGCGCCGGGGTGCTGGTGGGGCGCGTGACGTCGATTTCGCTTGATACGGAAAAATATGAAGCGAACGTGGTGATGAATATCGATAAGCGTTATGCGTTTCCGAAGGACACATTTGCTAATATTTTGACCTCTGGCTTGCTGGGGGAACAATATATCGGTCTGATGCCCGGTGGAGAAACGGACATGCTCAAAGATGGCGGGCTGATCAGTCAAACTCAATCTGCCATGGTGCTGGAAGATTTGATTGGGAAGTTTATGTACAGCAAAGCAGCAGAAGCAGCTAAATAGGATTTCAAATGAAAAAAATTGTAATGGGGTTGGTAGTGGGTATGGCGTGCATGCTGGGAACGGCACATGCCGCAATGATTGCGCCTGACGTGATGATTCAGGATGTTGCTCAGAAAGTGATCACGATCGTCAAACAGGATGCGGGCAACAAGGTAGAGAACCAAAAGAAAATTCTGGCGCTGGTTGACGCGGAAGTCTTGCCGAATTTCAATTTTACGCATATGACTCAACTGGCCATGGGACGATATTGGCGTCAGGCAACCCCTGAGCAACAAAAGCTCCTCGTGGCTGAGTTCCGTAATATGCTGGTGCGTACCTACACGAATGCATTTACCCTTTATCGTGATCAGAAGATTGAGGTGAAGCCTTTGACGCTGGATGCTGCTGATAAGGACGTGATTGTAAATACCAGTATCATCAAGTCGGGTGGTCAGCCTACGAGTGTCAATTACAGAATGGAAAAAATGACTGACGGATGGAAAGTTTATGACGTTGTCATCGAAGCGGTGAGTATGGTCACCAACTATCGCGGCCAGTTTTCGACAACCATTCAGCAGTCTGGTATCGACGGGCTGATTAAGGAGCTGGGTAGCATGAATGCAGGTGCAGTCAAGAAGGCTGACGCGAAGTGATCTCAAAAGAAGATGGAAAGTTGATGCTGAGCGGCCGCTTGACGATGCTGACGGTGCCGGCACTGTATGAAACCGGATTGCAGCTTCTGGCTCAGGAGGACTTGCTGGTTGACCTGTCCAAGGTTGAAGCGGTGGATTCCGCAGCGGTCGGTATGCTGCTGGGCTGGTCGAGGGCTGCTCAAAATCGTCAGTCCAGCTTGCGGGTGGCAAACCTGCCCGCGGGTTTGCTGAGCCTGGCACATCTGTATGGCGTAGCAGAAATGCTGCCGCACTAGCGCCTGAAATTGCAATAACCATAATTTATCCGGGAATCAGATGGTCACTCCAGAGAGCATACAACACGATATCGCGCAAAATATGCCGACAGTGTATTTAACGGTAACCGGTGACGGGCAGCATTTCGATGCGATCGTTGTCAGCGAAGAATTCGCAGGAAAGAGCCGCATACAACGCCAGCAGCTGGTCTACAAGACGCTGGGTGACAGGATGAAGGGCGAAATCCACGCGCTGTCCATGAAAACTTACACGCAGGAAGAATGGGAGAGCAGTCGTAAGTAGAAAGGACGAAGTGGTCAGCAGAAAGCCTGCTCACCACTGACCACTGGCCACTCACCACTCACAATAATACAATGCAAAAATTAGCAATTCAGGGCGGATATCGTCTTAACGGTGAAGTGAAAATTTCCGGCGCCAAGAACGCCGCGCTGCCTATTCTGTGCGCAAGTCTGTTAACGGCAGATGATTTGTATTTAAGCAACCTGCCTGATATGCACGACGTGAAAACCATGTTCAGGTTGCTGCAGCAGATGGGCGTGCGAATTGATGCAGACGGCCACGCTGCTGCCTTTAATGCGTCAGCGGTCGATAAACTGGAAGCGCCCTATGACATGGTTAAAACCATGCGCGCAGCGATACTGGTTTTGGGACCTTTGCTGACCCGTTTCGGTGAAGCGCGTGTGTCCCTTCCCGGCGGCTGTGCCATAGGCTCTCGGCCTGTGGATCTGCACATCAAGGGACTGATCGCAATGGGCGCGGAAATACATATCGAGCATGGCTATATTCATGCCACAGCCAAGCGCTTGCATGGTGCGCATATTTGTTTCGATCTGATCAGTGTGACCGGGACGGAAAACCTGATGATGGCAGCCGTATTGGCGGATGGCATTACGGTGCTCGAAAATGCAGCGCGTGAACCTGAGGTGGTGGATCTCGCGCAGTGTCTGATTGCAATGGGTGCAAAGATAGAAGGGGCCGGCACGGACAAAATTGTTATCGAAGGGGTCGATCAATTACACGGTGCCCGTTACAGCGTGATGCCTGATCGAATCGAAAGCGGTACATTCCTGGTTGCGGCAGCGTCAACCGGCGGTCATATTACGCTCACCGGCGCCCGTGCCGACACGCTTGATAACGTACTGGAAAAATTGCGTGAAGCGGGTGCTGTCATCGACGTTGTTGAGGACCGCATCAGTCTGGTGATGACGACTCGACCTCGTGCCGTTAATTTAAGGACGGCGCCTTATCCCGCTTTTCCGACCGATATGCAGGCTCAGTTCATGGCCATGAATGCGATTAGCGAGGGCAGTGCCATCGTGGTCGAAACGATTTTTGAAAATCGCTTCATGCATGTGCAGGAATTGCAACGACTGGGTGCGCAAATCGAGATTGAGGGCAATACGGCGGTGATACAGGGTACGCGCCAGTTGGAGGGCGCAACGGTGATGGCGACCGATTTGCGTGCTTCCGCCTCGCTGGTGATCGCAGGAATGGTGGCGCAAGGAGAAACCATCGTCGATCGCATTTATCATCTGGATCGCGGATATGAACACATAGAAGCGAAATTATCTGCGCTGGGCGCTAAAATTCGCAGGATAAGCTAGAGGATTTAAGATGATTACAATTGCACTGTCTAAAGGCAGAATTTTTGAAGAAACGATGCCGCTGCTTGCAGCTGCAGGCATTACCGCACTGGATGATCCTGAAACATCCCGCAAGCTGATACTGGATACCAACCGCCCTGATGTGCGATTGATTATTGTGCGCGCCTCCGATGTGCCGACCTACGTGCAATATGGCGCTGCCGATATCGGCGTGGCAGGCAAAGATGTGCTCAATGAACATGGCGGTGAAGGTCTGTATCAGCCGCTGGATTTGAATATTGCACGATGCCGCATGATGGTCGCAGTACACAATGAGTTCGATTACGAATCTGCGGTAAAACAAGGTGCGCGTCTGCGTGTGGCGACCAAGTATGTGAAAGCTGCGCGTGATCATTTTGCATCAAAAGGCGTGCATATTGACTTGATCAAGTTGTATGGCTCGATGGAACTGGCGCCGCTGGTCGGTCTGTCAGATGTGATCGTTGATCTGGTGAGCAGCGGCAACACCCTGAAAGCCAATCATCTTGTGGCGGTTGAACACATCAGCGACATCTCGTCCAGGCTGGTGGTTAATCAGGCAGCGCTTAAGCTCAAGCGCAACGCAATTCAGCCCGTGCTGGATGCTTTTGCTAACGCGCTTGAAAATGAAAGCGTGTAAATCATGAAAATCAGACAGCTGTCGAGCAGTGATGCAAATTTTGACGAAGCGCTAAGCGCCTTATTGGCTTTCGAAGAAACTGCGGACGAAAAATTGGAAGCAACAGTTGCTGCCATCTTGTCCGACGTGCGTAAAAGAGGCGATGCGGCGGTGCTGGAATACACCAGTCGCTTTGACAGGATGTCGTTGCCTGATGCATGTGCCATGGAATTGCCGCGTGAAGAGTTGCGTTTGGCCTTTGAAGGGTTGCCGGATGCACAGCGTGTCGCGCTGGAAGCCGCGGCTCAGCGGGTCACTGAGTACCATCAAAAGCAGGTGCAGCTATCCTGGAGTTATAAGGATGCGGATGGCACGTTGCTGGGGCAGCAGGTAACGCCGCTCGACCGGGTGGGATTGTATGTGCCGGGTGGTAAAGCGGCGTATCCTTCGTCGGTATTGATGAATGCGCTGCCCGCCAAAGTAGCGGGTGTTGCCGAGCTGATCATGGTTGTACCGACACCCGACGGCGTTAAAAATCAGCTGGTGCTTGCGGCTGCATTTTTGTCGGGTGTTGATCGCGTGTTCACCATCGGTGGTGCACAGGCAGTCGGTGCGCTGGCTTATGGTACTGAAACCATACCCAAGGTCGATAAAATCGTAGGCCCGGGTAATGCCTATGTGGCCGCTGCAAAGCGCCGGGTGTTTGGTATTTGCGGAATCGATATGATTGCAGGGCCTTCGGAGATTCTGGTCGTATGCGATGGGTTGACCAATCCTGACTGGATCGCGATGGATTTGTTTTCTCAGGCTGAGCATGATGAACTGGCGCAGGCCATATTGCTGTCGCCGGATGCTGATTTTATCAAAGCGGTTGCGGCAAGCGCAGACCGCCTGCTGGCGCAGATGCCCCGCCGCGATATTATTCAGACGGCGCTGGAAAACCGGGGCGCATTTATTCATGTTAAAAATCTGGACGAGGCATGTCAGATCAGTAACCGTATTGCCCCCGAACATCTGGAAATGTCGGTGGCCAATCCTGATGCGTGGCTGCCAAAACTGAAACACGCGGGCGCCATATTTATGGGACGTCACACCTCTGAAGCGCTGGGCGACTATTGTGCCGGCCCTAATCATGTGTTGCCAACCTCAGGAACAGCACGTTTCTCATCGCCTCTGGGTGTTTATGATTTTCAAAAGCGCAGCAGTCTGATTCAGGTCTCTGAAAAGGGCGCTCAGGTTTTGGGACAAATTGCCGCAACATTGGCATTTGGCGAGGGTTTGCAGGCGCATGCACAGTCAGCGCTCTATCGCAGCGAAATAAATTGTAAATAAATTTCAAATTTACTTGACAGCATGTGCGTTAATTAGCATAATGCTGCTCCAGTTTTGGAGGGGTGGCCGAGTGGTTAAAGGCATCAGACTGTAAATCTGACCTCTTAGAGTACGAAGGTTCGAATCCTTCCCCCTCCACCAGAATTTAGTTAAATCCGGCTTGTATGGCGGATTTAAAAACGTTGTTTGATGGGAAATCTTGCGGGTGTAGCTCAATGGTAGAGCAGAAGTTTTCCAAACTTACGACGAGGGTTCGATCCCCTTCACCCGCTCCAGATTCAATTTCGCCCATGTGGCTCAGTGGTAGAGCACTCCCTTGGTAAGGGAGAGGTCGCGAGTCCGATTCTCGCCATGGGCACCAGTTTGTTAATATTGTTAACGTTTGACTAAGGAAAAACTATGGCAAAGAGTAAATTTGAACGTACAAAACCCCACGTGAACGTTGGCACGATTGGTCACGTCGATCACGGTAAAACCACGCTGACAGCGGCGATCACGATGGTGTTGTGCAAGAA